>OEIV010000134.1_pt1 | contig 46845 bp, 40 predicted proteins | sample 1539231 | NCBI WGS metagenome assembly OEIV01 (sample SAMN03794762, study PRJEB22550) | activated sludge metagenome | feature: wastewater treatment plant; material: activated sludge; isolation source: Wastewater treatment plant of a petroleum refinery complex | place: Argentina: Buenos Aires ... | reverse complement strand
AAAAGAATATGATTCTTGTGTTGTGATTATGCATATCAAAGGAAATCCAAAGACCATGCAGGATAATCCTGAATACAGTGATGTTGTAAAAGAAGTTTATGATTTTTTACTTGTACAGAGTATAAAATCAAAACAAAATGGCCTCGATAAAATTATTGTCGATCCCGGTATTGGTTTTGGAAAACGAATCGAAGATAATTTTAGCTTAATTAAAAATCTGGATTACTTTCAATCACTTGGATATCCGGTGATGGTTGGACTTTCAAAAAAATCTTTCATTGGCAGAACTTTAGATTTGGATATTAATCAAAGAGATGTTGGAACCGTAATTATGGAAACAATATCGATTTTAAAGACTGCAAGAATTATTCGCACACATAATGTAAAATATTGTAATCAAATAGTTAAATTAGCCTCACACATTCTTTAATACTTAATGATTGATCTTTTCAAAATAGGTTTTCTGACCATAACACTATCCGATGTAATTGATATTGCGATTGTCTCGTTTATCTTTTACAAACTTTATACTATTCTCCGCGGTACTGTAGCAGCGCAGATTTTTATCGGATTACTCGTTATTATTTTGGTTTCATTTATAGCTCAGATACTTAATTTTAGAGCTGTTAGTTGGTTATTAAGATTGATAACCGATATTTGGGTTATTGCATTTGTAATTCTGTTTCAACCAGAAATAAGAAGACTTTTAGTTTTATTGGCCCGTAATCCTTTCTTCAAGGTGTTTGCTAAATCAGAGTCTCATGAAGTTTCGGATGTCATTGCCGATGCATCATTTCAATTATCACAACATCAGCATGGTGCTTTGATAGTGCTAATTAAATCATCAGGCATAAGAGGATTTGCAGAAACCGGTGAAATATTAAATGCTCGATTAAGTGCCCCACTTTTAACATCTATTTTCTATCCAAGGTCTCCATTACACGATGGTGCTGTAATTGTTAATAAAAATTTTATTGAAGCTGCTAGATGCACACTCCCATTATCTCAACAAACATCTGTTAAAGGTGAAAGTTTAGGAATGCGGCATCGTGCTGGTTTAGGAATTTCTGAACAGGCGGATGTGATAAGCGTAATTGTATCGGAAGAAACCGGTAGTATTTCGATTGCTGATAATGGGGAACTCACAAAAGGACTTTCTAAAGATGCACTAAAAAGAAGACTTAACAAAGCATTAAAAGGACCTGAGAAAAAAGGATGGAAAGGTTTTATTGAACAGCTTAAATCAAGAAACTAAAGTTTGTGCAGTTATACCTTTTTATAATGAGAAAGATTTTTTATTTGATGTTGTTTCAGAAACATTAAATTTTGTTGATAAAATAATTGCTGTAAATGACGGCTCAACAGATGGTTCAGAAAAAACGATTAATAATATGGAGAGAGTGCAGGTAATTTCATTAAATCGGAATTATGGTAAAGGATATGCACTTCAAAAAGGATTTGATGAAAGCATTAAACAAAACTTCAATAATGTAATTACACTCGATGCTGATAAGCAGCATAATCCTGCATTCATTCCCGAATTTATCTCTGAACTTACTAATTTTAATATTTTAATTGGCAATAGACTTAATGATACTAAAAATATGCCGATACAAAGAATATTAAGTAATAAATTAACTTCATTGCTGCTTACAGTAAAAACCGGACAGAAGATATTAGATGGCCAGTGCGGTTATAGAAGTTATAGTATTGAAGTGCTGAAAAGAGTAAAATCATCCACAATAGGATTTGAAGCTGAAAGTGAAATGATTGTATATGCAGCCAGAGAAGGATTTAAGATTGGATTTGTTAATATTTCCACAATTTATGGAAATGAAAAAAGTAAAATGAATCCAATAAATGCAATAATTGGTTTTATTAAAATATTATTCAAGTAAAGATTATTATGAAAAGGAAATGGGAAATTGAAAAATTAAAAGACTCTAAACAGTTTAAAAAATCTGCAAACATTATTTTGCGAAACCGTATTGAGAGTTTGCTGTATTTTACAGACAAATACTTTCAGGACTTATCAGTTGAAAGTTTGCACGATGTTAGGATTGCTTTGAGAAGAGTCCGATATTCAATGGAATTATTTATCATTTGTTACGACAAGAAAATATTTCTCAAATTCTATAATAAAGTGCAATTACTTCAGGATCTTTCTGGAAATGTTAGAGATGTCGATATTTCGTTAGAAAACATTAACTCTTTAACAAGTCAAAATCACATCGGAATTGATGATGAAATGATTAAAAAAGCAAATGAAAGGAAGATTGTTCTAGAAGAAAAATTTAATTTAGAATTAATGAAATTTTCTTCTGGTAGAGTTCTTAGAGATTTCTTAAAACTTTTATCATAACAGAGGAGATTAAATTTTGAAACTAAGATATTTTGGTCACTCGGCTTTTCAAATAACAACGGGTAAGGGGATAAAAATTTTAATTGATCCTTTTCTTGATGATAATCCTGTAAGTCCAGTAAAATCAAAGGATATTAATGCTGAATTTATTATTCTAACACATGGACATGGAGATCATGTTGGTGATGGGCTGAAAATAGGTAAACGCTGTAATTCACTATTTATATGTGTAAATGAATTGGCAGAATGGGTTAAATCTAAAGGACTTAACGCACATAATATGCACATTGGAGGAGCACATAATTTTGATTTCGGCAGAGTGAAATTTACAATTGCACATCACGGTTCGCTTTCGCCTGATAATCAATACACAGGAGAAGCTTCAGGGGTTTTAGTTATGATCGAAGGAAAAACTATTTATCATACAGGCGATACAGGATTATTTTATGATATGAAATTAATTGGTGAGATGAATCCAATAGATTATATGCTGCTGCCAATTGGTGATAATTATACTATGGGAATTAAAGATGCTGTAAAAGCTGTTGAACTGGCGAATCCCAAGACGGCAATACCAATACATTATAATACTTTTCCTGTAATCAATTCTGATCCAAATGAATTTAAAACTCTTGTTGAGGCAAAAGGAATAAATGGCAAAGTTTTATCATTTGGTGAAGAGATAGAATTATAATTTTTACTGTTTATATATAACTTTCATTCATTTATCTTTGAACTCAATTTTTTAACAATTCTATTTAGATGGCAAAAATAATTTCAATAGCAAATCAGAAAGGTGGAGTGGGTAAAACCACAACAACCATTAATTTATCTTCTTTGCTGGCTGCTGCCGAAAAGCGTACATTATTAGTGGATATTGATCCCCAGGCAAATTCCTCTTCTGGATTAAGTGTAACAAATCAAATTCCCTCAGTTTATGAAGTTTTGGTTGGTACCAGAAATATAAATGAAGTTATAATTAATACATTTATGCCGTTTCTTGATATGCTTCCATCAAACATAAATCTTGTTGGAGCTGAAATAGAAATGGTTGATATGGAGAATCGTGAAACTCTTCTCCGAACAGCACTTGCAGAAATAAATGAAAAATATGATTATATACTAATCGATTGCCCGCCATCTTTAGGTTTGCTTACCCTTAATTCACTTACTGCTTCTAATTCAGTTCTTATTCCTGTTCAATGCGAGTACTTTGCATTAGAAGGTTTAGGACAATTATTAAACACTATCAACATCGTAAAAAAACATTTTAATAAAGAATTGGCTATTGAAGGAGTTTTATTAACTATGTTTGATACAAGATTAAGACTATCACATCAAGTTGCCGAAGAAGTTAGAAAGTATTTTGGAGATAAAGTATATAACACAGTTATAAACAGAAATGTAAGAATTTCAGAAGCACCAAGTTACGGTAAGCCAATTATTCTTTATGATGCTATCTCAAGTGGTGCACAAAATTATATGGCACTAGCGTCTGAATTACTGGAAAAGAATTCAGGTATTTTAAATAACCAATGATATGAGCAAAATGAAATCGAGTTTAGGACGAGGATTGGATGCCTTAATCAATCCAAACAGATTTAATGAAACTGAAGAACAAAAGAATCATGATTACTCCAACGTTAAATTTGATGATGGGAAACAGGTTGATATATTAGCTAAAATTGCAGTTGATTTTATCTCACCAAATCCATTTCAACCCAGATTAAATTTTGATCCAATTGCTCTTGATGAATTAAAGAAATCTATAATTGCAAATGGTTTGATTCAGCCCATTACAGTAAGAAGAATTGCAGGTAATCAGTATCAATTGGTATCCGGTGAAAGAAGATTACGTGCATATTCTGACATTGGTTACAAGGAAATTCCAGCTTATATAATTAAAGTAGATTCTGATGAAATAATGCTGGCTCTGGCATTGATTGAAAATATCCAAAGAGAGACGTTAAATCCTATTGAAGTGAGTAAAGCATATAAAAGATTAATGGATGAATGCCATTTAACGCAGGAACAGATTGCTGATAAGGTTGGGAAAGACAGAACTACTATTGCAAATTCTATAAGATTATTAAAGCTTCCGGATAAAATTCAGCAATGTCTTGTTGATGAAAGCATTTCTGCCGGTCATGCAAGGGCATTAATAAATCTGCCCGGTGAAGATATGCAGCTTTATGCACTGGAAAGAATTCTATTGGATAATTTATCCGTTAGAAAAGTTGAATATCTTACAAAAAAGCTTATTAGTGAAGGAATTCCAAGTAAAAAATCATTCAGCATAAAACAAAAGAAAACTATTAACTCAAACTTAAATGATGTTGAAGATAAGTTAAGAAAAATATTCGGGACTAAAGTTCTTTGCAAACAGGATAAAAGTGGAGGCGGTGAGATTATAATCGAATTTTTCTCCAACGATGAATTAGAAAGATTGTTTGAACTTTTTGAAATCATTGACAGCAAATACAATTAAGATATTTACGTTTATTTTTCTTCTTAATTTAAGTTTATTCTCACAGCAGGATACAACGGAGATTCAAGATACCACAACAATTAGCTCAGATGTTTTCGTAATGAAAAAGTCTCCATGGGGAGCTGTAGGAAGAAGTGCGATTCTGCCTGGTTGGGGACAGATATACAACGAATCTTACTGGAAAGCTCCTGTTATTTGGGGAGTAATGGGGTGGTTTGTTTACGCTTGGGTCGATAACAACAACAACTATAACGACTATAAAGACCTTTATTCTCAGACAGGTGAATCAAAGTATTTAGATTATCGTAATTTTTATAGAGATCAGCGAGACGAGTTTGCAATATATTTTGTACTAACATACTTTCTTAATCTTGTAGATGCATATGTAGATGCACATCTTTTTGATTTTAACGTAGGTGAGAATTATATGACTGGTACTAAAATGTTAAACATAAGAGTTAATTTTTAAGAATAGTCAAACTATGCTTTTTGAATATACAAAATGTAAAAAGTGCAATCACTTAAACCCAGCATATAAAAACATATGTTCAGAATGTAAATCCTACCTAAGAGAAAGAGTTGTAAACATAGACTTATGGAATACAATACAATTAATTATTGAAGATCCATATAAGGCTTTTAAACAGATAATATTTTCTGAACACAAGAATTTTACAGTCTTTATTACTTTTTTTATTGTCATTAAGAATCTGTTAATTTCACGATTTCTTTCGGTTCCTGAATTAGGTATCAACGGAGTTACGACATCATTATTTTTAAGTCTTGTCTTTATGATCTTTATAACCTTAATCCTAAGTTCCACATTCGTTTTAATTCAAAAGAGTTTATACACCAAAAAAGAAATAGTACTTAGGTTTAGAGATATTTATGCTGTCAATTCATATTCATTTATTCCTTACTTATTTGGTTTGGTTTTTATTTTCCCCGTTGAATTAGTTGTTCTTGGAGGAGATATATTTTCCAATAATCCATATTCTTTTGAGATAAAACCATTCATTTCGTATATCTTAATTGGTTTTGAACTGATTACAATTATTTGGTCTTTTTTTCTTATACAAAAAAGTATTATAGCAATCTCGGCAAACAGAATGTTTTCAATCATAATAACTTCAGCATATTTCATTTCCTGGTTGGCTGCATTATTCTTTTCCTCAAAAATAGTTTTCTCCATTTAAGCATATCTTTTATTACCTTTAATTAACTATCTTAATCCATTATTTCATCAAAAATAATTGGAATGTAAATGTCTATAAAAACGGATGTCTTAATTATTGGAAGTGGTATTGCCGGATTATTTGCTGCATTAAAAGTATCGGAATATGCAGATGTAATCCTTGTAACAAAGAAAAATAAAGCAGAATCAAATACCAACTATGCACAAGGTGGAATTGCTTCTGTGATTGATCCAAATGATTCTTTTGAAAAACATGTTGAAGATACTATAATCGCAGGTGCTGGTTTATGTGATAGAGAAGCGGTTGAATCTATGGTTAAGGAGGGACCTGAAAGAATTAAAGATTTGATTGATATAGGAACTATGTTTACTAGGAAAGGCAACGAATTTGATCTTGCAAAAGAGGGCGGACATTCTATGTCTAGAATATTGCATGCAAAAGATTTAACTGGGCAGGAGATTGAAAGAGCCTTAATTCACTCAGTGGAGCAAAAAGTAAATATAAAGATTTTTGAAAATGCTATTGCAATTGATCTTTTAACGGAGCATAATATACCTGGAAAATTAAAATCACTAAATGAAAATATGAACTGCTGGGGAGCATATATTTTAGATACTTCAAAAAATGAGGTTATCAAAATTATTGCAAAGGCAACGGTTTTAGCTACGGGCGGACTGGGTCAAGTTTATCTTCATACAACTAATCCGTTAATTGCTACAGGTGATGGTTTTGCAATGGCTTATCGTGCTGGAGTTGAGATAGGAAATATGGAGTTTATTCAATTTCATCCGACATCATTTTATAGTACTAAATCAATATATGATTTCGATGGACATTCATTTTTAATATCAGAAGCTGTAAGAGGGTTTGGCGGATTGCTTCGAACGAAAGATGGTGGTTTATTTATGCATAATTATGATGCAAGAAAAGAATTAGCGCCGAGAGATATAGTTGCCCGTGCAATTGATAATGAATTAAAAAAACGCGGAGAAGATTTTGTTTATCTGGATTTAACACATAAAAACTCTCAAGAAGTTATTGATCACTTTCCAAATATTTATCAGACATGTCTTAAAAATAATATTGATATTACAAAAGAATTTATCCCTGTTGTGCCGGCAGCACATTATGCCTGCGGAGGAATTGTAGTAGACCTAAATGGACAATCTTCATTAAGTGGTCTTTATGCAAGCGGAGAAGTAACAATGACAGGAGTTCATGGGGCAAACAGACTTGCAAGCAATTCATTATTAGAAGCTTTAGTTTATGCTTATAGATGTTCAAATTCGATAAAAGAATTTTTAAAATATTCAGAGATTTCAATACCCGAACTCTTAGATTGGGATGATTCGGGAGTGTTAACTTATGATGAGAAGGTGCTAATAACACATAGTATAAATGAGGTTAAACAGACAATGTGGGATTATGTTGGTATAGTCCGTTCTAATTTAAGATTAGAACGTGCCGAAAGAAGAATTCATAATATTTTTCGGGAAACCGAAGATCTTTATAAAAAGACTAATGTATTTCAGGAAATTCTGGAATTGAGAAATATAGTAACGTGCTCCCACACGATTATAAAATCTGCAAAGCTTAGAAAAGAAAGCAGAGGATTGCACTATACAATTGACTATCCAAACACGTTGCCTTCCGAAAAAATTCAAAATACTTTACTGAAGAATAAGAATATTTAGTATTATTATTAACATTAATTTCAAGACTATAAATTTAATATATCAATAAGTTAAGTTAATTATTAACTATTTTTAATAATATAAGCTAATCTTGTCTCATTTATATTTCTAGTTCACAACCTTTTGCAATCAGTTTAATTATTTTATTTAACAAACAGGGGAGTGAATAAAATTAGGTGCTCCCAAATTTTAGGTCACATTCAAAAATGCCTTCCTTTATAATAATAAAATAACACAACTTTTGTTGACATATTTCAAATTTATCAAACAAACCAATTTCTCACTACATTTATCGACTTTTTTATTTATTTTCGGTGCAACTTAATGAGTAAATTATGAAAAATATTTCAACAATCTCCAAAGTCTTTGCAGTTCTTTCATTAATTGCGGCAGCTATATGGGTTGGTTCATATTTATCCAGATTATTTTTAGTTTATCAGTTATTTGAAGGACCTGATTTAATTCTTAAGAGTTACATTACAAATGAAAATGTTAACGGTATTTTATTCTCAATATTACCTTCCTTCGTTGTGCACTTTATTGCTTTCATTGTGATGTTTCTTTCCACTATCATTTTTTATCTTACTTCTAAAATTAATCTAAGATACAACGGATGGCTATTTATAATACTTATAGCAATCATTATAACCACACCGTTTGAAATTTATTTAATGTTGATAGATTACAAAATAATTATGATGTTGAACAACGGTTCTTTTGATTCCAACACAGTTATCAGTTTGCTGAGGGATAGAATAAAAGATCTTAGCAGTTATTCTATTGTGGCAATATTAACATATCTTTCATTTTATTATTTTATAGTTTTTCAACCCCTAACAAAAAAAGATTAGCCTAATAAAAGATGAAATTAAAAGAAAAAGAGTTTGAAGAAATAATTCAGGATTTAAGATCAGTTGCAAGCCAACTAGGTGCATCTGTTAGATTTGAGAAAGGTGATTTTAAGGGTGGTTATTGTTTACTAAAAGAGAGTAAAGTTATTGTTATTAACAAAAATGCTAACCTTCAACGTAAAGCTATGATTCTATCTGTTGCGTTAAAAGAACTTGGTGTTGATGAAATTTATCTTAATCCTAAGCTGCGTGAGCTTATTGAAGAGATGGGAGATCTTAAATGAAAATTCTTGTAATCAACGGACCAAATTTAAATATGCTCTCAAAAAGGGATGAAACTAAATATTCTTCGCTAAATATTGAACAGATCATTGATCTTCTTAAAAAGGAATTTCCAGAAATAGCATTTTCATCTTTCCAATCCAATTTGGAAGGTGAACTTGTTTCTGCAATTCATTCAGCTGATGAAAATTATGACGGCATTATTGTTAATCCCGGCGGATATTCGCATACATCAGTAGCAATACTTGATGCACTTGAAATATGTAAGATACCAAAGATAGAAGTTCATTTATCTAACCTCGCCAACAGAGAAGAATACAGGCAAAATCTGCTAACTGCAAAAAATACAAATGGTTATATCTCCGGCTTCAAAGAAAACAGTTACCTTGCGGCAGTTTACTTGCTTATTAGAATAATAAAATAGTATTTAATAGTATCCTGTTTCTATTAAATCAATTTATGCTACGATAGATGATATTCACTTTATGTATATACGTTAGTAAGATTCACTAATATTAAAATTAAATAAGATCATAAAGTTGATATTAATAAGAGGATTAGTTATTTTCGATTAAACAATTTTAAGAAGCCTATGAAGGATTTGTCAATAAAAAAACTTTACTACTCTATTAGTGAAGTAAGTAAGATAACTAATATTGAACAATATGTTCTTAGATACTGGGAAACTGAATTTGAACAGTTAAAACCACAAAAGAACAGAGCTGGGAATAGAATCTATACAAATAAAGATATACAGCTCATACTTCATATTAAGACTTTGTTAAGAGAGCGAAAGTACACAATTGAAGGCGCAAAAAAGATAATGGAAAACTATGCACCCGAAAAAGTACTTCAAACTGGTGAACAAGAAAGCGAACCAGTAACTGTGGATGAACCTCAGTCAGTTAGAAGAGATAAAACAGGCTTACAAAAGGATCTTGAAGAAATTAAAAGTTTATTAGAGTTATTAGTATCTAAATTATAAAATTCGGAACGTGGCGCAGTCCGGTAGCGTACTTGAATGGGGTTCAAGGGGTCGCGGGTTCAAATCCCGCCGTTCCGACAATGAATTTAAATTTAGATGTATAGCCTATCCTGATGGTAGCCCACTAGTAGCTTTTAAATTTCTACACTCCAAATTAAACATCTTCAAATATCCAATCATATAATATTATAATTATATCCTAAATAAGATTAATCTTATTAAATATAATAAGTTTAACCATTCACCTAACTCACAAAATAGAATATATTTCAAAATTATTCATTAAAAATAGATTTAATTCTGTTTATTAACTTTTTACCACAATTCTACGATAATAGTATTAAAAACAAAAATTTAATATGAAAAATTCAACTATAATCGTAATTATGATAGTAAGTTCAATTCAATTCATTGGGTGCTCAACAATATTTAATACCACAACTCAGGAAGTTGAATTAAATTCAAATCCGCCAAATGCTAAAATTTATGTGGACGGGAAAATATTTGGTACGACTCCGCAAGTAATTAATATTAAAAGAGGTGTTGACCATTCGGTAAAATTTGAATTGGATGGATTTGAAACCTACGAAACTCAAATAACCAGACAAATGTCCAACTGGTTTTGGATTAATGCCTTAAACGGCTTTATTCCAGGAATGTCGGTGGATTTACTTACAGGCGGAATGTACAGCCTTTTCCCCGATGAGATGAATGCGGAGTTAAGTCCTGCAAAAATAGAAACAAAAACGAAGAAAAAATAAACTGATCGAACCGAAAAATTAATATGGAAATAGTAACCTGGTCTAAAAGTTATGAAACAGGACATCCGGTGGTTGATGGACAGCACCGTAATTTGTTTAAGTTGATAAATAATCTGAATCTGGAATTAGCAGATAAAGAATCGAATCAGGCTTTTTCAGATGCTATAGAAATACTATCTGCTTATGTTGAAACTCATTTTAAAACTGAAGAAGATTTAATGAAATCCATATCTTACCCTGATTTTGAAAATCATAGGCAGGAACACGATAATTTAAAAAAACAATCAGAAAAATTAATTAAGCTTTTCCGTTTAGGCAAAGTTGATTTAACTGCAACAATATCTAAATTTTTATCAGATTGGTTGAAAAATCACATACAAGAAATAGATAAAAAGATGATTGATTGGTTGAAAGGGCAAGAAGGAGGAAATTAAATACAAATAATATTATTTGTAAAAACTAAATTACATTTCAATCCAAATCAAAATCTAATATTTTCCGTCCAAGAACTTCATTCTATAAATATTTTAATTAACTGCAAAGTTCTCTTAAAATTATTTGATACTTTATTTTAAGTGTATTGTATATTTGAGTCATAGTTTTTAAAATAAATTGCAGGAGAGATTAAATGATTTCGAAGATATTTAAAAAATCGTACTTACTTTTAACATTATTTAGTTTTATTACAATAAATGCTCAAACTGATTTTAAACTTGATTACGAAAAATACACTTTAGAAAATGGACTTCAGGTAATTCTACACAAGGATAAATCTGATCCAATTGCTGCAGTTGCAATACAATTCCATGTCGGTTCTAATAGAGAAACACCCGGTAAAACCGGATTTGCACATTTATTTGAACATATCATGTTCCAGGAATCACAACACGTTCCTCAGGATCAGTTTTTTAAGCTTATACAAGGTAATGGCGGCACTTTAAATGGTGGTACCTGGCAAGACGGCACAATGTATTTTGAAATTGTACCAAACAGCGCTCTTGAGTTAGCTTTATGGCTTGAATCAGATAGAATGGGATATATGCTTCCTACGGTTACTTATGATGCATTCTTAAATCAGCAGCAAGTTGTACAGAATGAAAAAAGACAGAACTATGATAATCAGCCGTACGGGCAATCAAGTTACATTATCGGAAAATTACTTTATCCTGAAGGTCATCCATATAACTGGACAACGATTGGTGCACTTGAAGATTTGCAAAATGCTACTCTAAAAGATGTTCACGATTTTTATACGAAATGGTATGGACCAAATAATGCAACACTTGTAGTTGCCGGAGATTTTGATGTTGATCAAACAAAAGAATGGATTGAAAAATACTTTGGCGAAATAAAATCATCCGCACCAGTTGCACCTTTAAAACCACAGCTTGTCACATTGGATTCTTGGAAGCGGGCTTCTTATGAAGATAATTTTGCACAGTCTCCGGAGCTAACTATGCTTTTTCCAACAGTTGAACAGTTTACAAACGATAGTTATGCTTTAGATGTTTTATCAGATCTAATAGGAAGAGGAAAAAAATCTCCTCTTTATAAAATAGTTGTTGAAGAAAAAAAACTTGCTCCAACTGTAATGACATTTAATAACAGCAGTGAAGTTGCGGGTGATTTCAGGATACGAATAAGAACTTTTCCAGATAAGAATTTAACTGAAGTAGAAAGCGCTATTAAAGAAGCATTTTCCAGATTTGAAAAAGATGGATTTACTGAAAAAGATCTAGCCAGAACAAAAGCAGGCATCGAAACAAATTTCTACAATGGAATTTCAAGTGTTCTTGGTAAAGCACGCCAGCTTGGCAACTATAATGTATTTACAGGTTCACCAGATTATCTTAATACGGATTTAAATAAAAGTATAGCCGTTACCTCAGAGGATGTTTGGCGCGTTTATAACAGGTACATTAAGAATCAGAAATATGTTTTACTAAGCTTTGTTCCAAAAGGTAAATTAGAATTGGCAGCAGAAAATTCAACCCCGTTTATTGTAGAAGGAGACAACATCAAATCCTATACGGAAGAAGAAAAAATAAAAATAAAAAATAATTCTGAAAATTTAGTTAAAGTTGAGAAATTAGAATCAAAATTTGATCGTTCTAAAATTCCAATGAACGGTCCAGATCCGTTATTAAAAGAACAAATAATATGGGACAATGAATTATCAAATGGTATTAAAATTCTTGGGATTGAGCAGAATGAGTTACCTTTAATTGATTTTCAAATCACAATTAAAGGCGGTTTGCTTTTAGATGATATTAACAAGGTTGGTTCTGCAAATCTTGTAAGCAGAATGCTTATGCAAGGAACGAAAAATAAAACTCCTTTAGAGCTAGAACAGGCAATTGAGGATCTTGGTTCTAACATTTCAGTAGTTACCTCAGATGATGCAATTATTGTTCGTGGAAATTGTCTTTCTACAAAATTTGAAGAAACAGTAAATCTGATCAAGGAAATAATGTTTGAGCCGAGATGGGATGTTAAAGAATTTGACCGATTAAAAAATGAAACGATTGAATCGATAAAAAGAAGTAAAACTTCTGCAAGTTCTACAGCATCATTAGTATTTTCTAAACTTATTTATGGTAATGAGAATATTGTTTCAAAAAGCACAGCAGGCACAGAAGAATCAGTTTCTGCATTGACTTTAGATGATCTGAAAAGTTATTATGTTAAGAGTTTTTCTCCTCAAAATGCAAACATTACAATTGCAGGTGATATTAGTGAAGATGATGCAATTGATGTATTTACAGGTTTTGAGACAATATGGAAAAAGACTGATGTAACTGTATATGTACCAAAATCATTTAAAACTTTAGAATCATCAGTTGTTTATTTTATTGATTTTCCAGGAGCTAAACAATCTGAAATTAGAATAGGAAACATTGGATTAGCCTATACACATCCGGATTATTTTAAAGCTACAGTAATGAACTATAAACTTGGCGGTAGTTTTAATGGAATAGTAAATTTAATCTTGAGAGAAGAAAAAGGATATACTTACGGTGCAAGAACCAGTTTTACAGGATCTGAATTTCCTGGTTATTTTATCGCATCTGCAGGTGTTCAATCTAATGCAACGTATGAATCTGTTGGAATATTTAAAGATGAGATGATAAAATATAGAAACGGTATTTCTTCAGAGGACATGAAGTTTACGAAAGATGCATTAATTAAATCTAATGCTCTAAGATTTGAAACTATTGGTGCATTAAGAGGAATGTTAGGGCAAATTGCTAAATATGATTTACCTTATGATTATGTGAAAGATCAGGAAAAGCAAATATCTGACATGACTTTGGAGGAACTTAAAGATCTTGCTCAAGAATATATTCATCCGGATAAAATGGTTTATTTAATCGCTGGTGATAAAGCAACGCAATTGGATAAATTAAAAGAATTAGGTTTTGGTGATCCAATTTTACTTGATAAAGAAGGAAATATAATTAAGAATTGATTTGAAACTTTTTACAGTGTACAAACATCAAATCAATAAGTGTTAAAGATTATTACTAAGTAATTATATTGTAAAAGGAAATAGAATAAAAATGAATTTCATTAGTAAAAAGATATTTGAGCTATCAATAATTATTTTTCTGATAATGGGTTTACAATCATTCGCTCAAAATCAGGATGTAGTTGATATTTCTGTAGTTGAGAAATCATTAAAGATTGTTCAAGGTGAACAATTTTCAATTACTTTATCAATAACTGTAATGCCAACATGGCATATTAATTCAAATAGACCAAACGATGATTTTTTGATCCCAAGTGAAATTACAGCTAAAGGAAATGGAATAAAATTAATTGGTGTAAAATATCCAAAGGCGCACGAATTAAAACTATCATTTTCTGAAGAACTTGTTTCGGTTTATGAAGCAACTTCAAATGCAAAGCTTACTTTTAAGGTGGGTCCCGATGCGCCTGCAGGCAAGCAAAAAGTCCTAATAACATTGGATTATCAAGCTTGTAACGATGTTTCATGTATGCCCCCAAATGCAATTTCAACAGAATATGAGATAGAAGTAATAAAAAAAGAAGGCGAAGATAATTCACAATCAGAGATACTTCCTCAATTAGACACTAATAATATTAATTTAGATTCTGATGAGTTGGCTAAACAAAATCCTAAAACTGATGATGTTAAGAAAGAATTATCTAAAGTTGAAAAAAGCGAAGAAAGTTCTATTGCATCAACATTAGAGAACAGCGGATTGTTTTTAAGTTTGATTTTCATTTTCCTTGCAGGCCTGGCCCTTAATCTTACTCCTTGTGTTTATCCATTGATACCTATTACAATCGGTTACTTTGGTGGTCAATCAGAAGGGAAGACCAGCAGGTTAGTAATGCTTGGATTACTTTACATGCTTGGGATGGCATTGACGTATTCGGTGGTTGGCGTTGTTACTTCGCTAAGTGGTGCTGTATTCGGTAGTCTTCTTCAAAATCCTATTGTAATAATTATAATCGCTCTTCTATTTTTTGCTTTAGCACTTAGTCAGTTTGGCGTTTATGAATTTAAACTTCCAGACTCCTGGGTAATGAAAGCTGGCGGGGCAAAAGGCGGTGCCTTTGGTGCTTTCTTTATGGGTTTAACAATGGGAATTGTTGCTGCACCTTGTATTGGACCGTTTGTACTTGGACTCGTTACCTACGTTGCAGCAAAAGGTGACCCACTTTATGGATTCCTTATGTTCTTTGTACTTGCTCTAGGCTTAGGATTTCCTTATTTATTGCTTGCAATCTTTTCAGGCAAAATAAAAAATTTACCACGTGCCGGTTTATGGATGGAAGGCGTAAAACACATTTTTGGTTTTTTGCTAATAGGAATGGCATTTTATTTTTTAGACCCAATTTTGCCAAAAGCAATACAGGGTTATTCACTTCCTATCTTTGGAATAATTACTGCAATTATTTTACTTTTTGTTGATAAAACTGCTAATAATGCAAAAGGATTCAGGACATTTAAAATCATATTTTCAGTTTTAGTGCTGGCCGTTTCGATTTACGCTTTGATCCCAAAAGAACAACTTGAACCTGAATGGAAAAAATTCAGTACAGAAAATTATGAAGCATCCCTTAAGAATAATGAACGAATGGTGATAGATTTTTATGCGGATTGGTGTATTCCTTGTAAGGAATTAGATGCACTAACTTTTTCTGATCAACGGGTATTAAATGAATTTGAACGTTTTACAGTTTATAAAGTTGATATGACTAAAAACAATGAAGTGAATGAGCAGCTTAGAAAAAGATTTAATGTAATTGGTATGCCTACTGTTTTGATTATTGATTCAAAAGGAAGTGAGATAAAACGATTAACAGGATTTGTTAATGCTGATGAGTTTTTGTCATTCATTAACATGGTTGATTAGAATTATCAAAGTCTTATCAGAATTTATTTATTTTTAAGGGAGTATAGACTCCCTTATTTTTTACTTTTTCCAATATCCATTTGTCTAATGGGTGATAGTTACACTATTTCGTGCTCAATTTAACATTAAAAAATATATTTATTTTAATTAGATTTGATGCAACCAATTCACTCAAATAAAACAGTCTGTGAACAGAAATACAATAGTTAAAATATCAGTTGCTTTACTTACTACAGCCATTCTTTTTACATTTCGAGTAATTCCAAATACGTTTGATTCCTTTTTAATTTCTTCATTTAATCTGATTTCAGGTGAAAAAGTACCTGATTCTTCTATAGTCATTATCCACATTACTTCAGAAGACATTGAGCAACTAGGTCCGTGGCCATTAAAGAGAAGTTATTATGCTTTGTTATTAAATAATCTTTCGTCCTATCAGGTAAAGAAAATAGGACTTGAAATATTTTTAAGTGCAAAGTTTGTTTCACAAGCTGTTTATGATAATGTACTTCAGAGAGAAATCAGCAGAGCAAATAATGTTGTTCTTAGTTCGCTTGCAGGAAGTTTAGAAGAAATTAACGATCATTTTATTACAGACTCATTAAGTTATCCAAGTCCAAAACTAATTAATGATCAGATTCCAACGGGGCATATTAATATTATCCACAACAATGGCATTGAGATACCTTTACAAATTTCGAATCGATCTATAAATGAATCTGCATTTAGTTTAAGCCTAGCGGGTATACACAATAGTTATCCTAAAAAGATTAAAATTAATTTCGTTTCAGGATGGAAGAAGTTTAAGAATTATTCTCTTGTGGATTATTTTCAATTAGTACAAGAAAATGAACGTGAACTTCTGCAATTAAAGAACAAAATCATTTTAGTCGGAATAAGTGATCCTCAATTATCATCTGTGTTTAAAACAGAATTTGATGAAAAATTACCGGGAGTTGCATTACATGCTTTTGCGTTAGACAATCTATTAAATGATAGATTTATTAACGACTCCTATTACAACTTATCAATTTATGCGTTTCTATTATTTATCATTCTTTTAATAATATTTCTAAAGAAACAAAAGCGGATTCTTATTTTATATCCTATAATATTTTCAGTCTCACTGTTAGTCTATTTCTTAATTTATAGACTATGGTTTTTAGAATTAGCTTTCTCATTTTTGTTAATTCCCTTGACATTAATGTTTATTGCCAATATATCTTTCATACTTATTGATAAGAGAAACCAATTAACAGGATATTATAATGAATCAGAGTTATTCAAAAAACTTTTATCTGAAAAGGAAAAAGAACTTACCCGTATACAGAATGTTCTTAATCAATCATCAACGCAAAACACTGGACAATTATTGGAAAAAATTGAAGTGTTAAAAGATGACATTGAAAAATTAAGAGAGAATGAAAATGATCAGATACCAGCAGAAGTTAGTGACGCAGTAGTTGAACAGAATTTCTCAGGCTTAGTATTTAAATCTGCGGGAATGAAAAATGTTGTGGAATTGATAAATAAATCTGCTCCTACAGATGCTTCAATAATGATAACAGGTGAAAGCGGTACAGGAAAAGAGCTAGTTGCAAAAGCAATTCATTCCCTTAGTAATAGGAATGATAAAAAGTTTGTTGCCGTTAATTGTGCTGCTCTTACAGAATCACTTCTTGAAAGCGAATTATTCGGACATGTGAAAGGTGCATTTACAGGAGCCATTATTGATAAGATTGGAAAGTTTGAAGCAGCAGATAAAGGAACTATATTTTTAGATGAAATTGGTGAAACAACGGAGAATTTTCAGGTAAAACTTTTGCGCGTGATTCAATCTGGTGAGTATGATAAAGTTGGTTCAGTAAATACATCATTTACTGATGTACGGGTTATTTCTGCTACCAATAAAGAGCTTAAAGTGCTTATTAAGGAAAAGAAATTTAGAGAAGATCTTTTTTATAGATTAAATGTGATCAATATTAACATTCCATCATTGCGTGAAAGAAAAGAAGATATTGAACCAATCGCAAGATATTTTTGCGAAGTTGATGATAAAAAATACCATCTCTCACTGGCAGCTCTAAAATCTTTGAATGATTACGATTGGCCAGGTAATGTTAGAGAACTGGAATCAGTTATCCGAAGAGCAAAAGTATTTTGTGAAGCGGGGAATAGAAGTTTAATTCAATTAAATGATTTACCCGATGAAATTGTAAAAAGTGTAAAACTTAATTTTGAGGATTTAGTCATTGAATCCCTACGAAACAAGAAGTTCACACATTCCTCTATAAATGAAACTGCAAGAGAACTCGGTAATGTGAGCCGAACTCTTGTTGCAGAAAACCTTAGAGGACTATCGTTAAAAATATTAGTTGAAAATAATTTTGATGAAATGAAATCGATTATTACCATTTCTAAAGATGAGAATGATGAAGTATTAACAAGAGTAAAATCAAAATTGGATACCTGGCTGGTAAATATTCAAAAAGACGTTGAGTTGAATAAATCTTTATCATTCAACGAAATAAAACTAAAACTTAATTCTAAGTATAAAAACCTTCCACAAAAATATCATACCTATCTCGATGAAGTGATTAGACATATTATTAATAAGAATTAAGACTATTTGTTAATCAGTTTTTTATTTATTTGTTCAAGTTTTTCGTTAACGTGACTTTTCTGTTCACTTTTAAGTTCAAGTAATTTAATCTCAGTGTACTCATCATAAGATTCCTCATAAAGTCCGCTGCCAAATAAAAGATCTGCAAAATATATTCTGCTAACTGCATCTTTTTTTGTATCAGGATATTTTCGATATACTTCTTTTGAAGCAACAATCGCTGACTCTTTCATACCATTTTCAGCTAACTGTTTAGCGCCATTTAGCCGCTTCATTCCAAAATCATTGGAGTTTAAAGTTGAAAGAGTTTCCTTCGAAATCTTATCTCCATAAACACCAGTATTATCAGATTTTTCATTTCCTTTTTTTCTTGGAGTGTTCATTACATTTTCCATAGCCAACGCAAGTATTAATTCATCCAAAGTCATATTTTTTATATTTGCCACAGTAATTGCTGATGATTCTTTTAATGTAAATGATAAATCATTACCCTTAATTAAAACTGAAGAATTTTTATCAGTACTAACAACATCATTTTCATTTAAGATCATTTTAGATTTGACTTGCTGCCAAGTGTTGCTGTTACTCGATAACATTTTAACATTCCCATTAAGTTTCTCAACTTGAAATGTTTGAGAGTGAATAACAGAAACTGAGAATAACAGAACTAATATATACTTTTTCATTTTCTTACCTTTAACGGTTAATAAACATCTATAATTTGCACATCGCCTTTAACTAAACCAAAGTTGTTAATTGCTTCAGTTTGGAATTTGTCCGAGGCAATCGCCCAAGCACTTTCAAAATCTGATAGGGAAGTGGTTTCAACGGGAATCCATACTTCATCATTGCCGGATTCATTTTTTCTAATAAAATACTTTGTGTCATTTTCAGAAATTAATTCTGCCTGCTGTGGTGAAAGTTTAGTATTAAATATAATGTTGACATGCCTTAAGACATCATTTGATTTATAATCAACTAAAGCTGTTTCAATACCAATACTTTCAAGAAATGAACTATAACAAACGCTAAGATCATCGCAATCACCACCTTTTAATTCAAGTGTTTGGCTGGGATATTGAACATACTCAGCAGAAGCTCTTGGATCAGAAGTATATGTTAGATTTTCAATGAATGAATTGAATATAATTCTGGCTTTATAAAAATCGGATATAACATTTGCAAGTGTATCTATTTCCGATTTATGTTTAGCTAATATCGCTTTTGAATACTTAACTGAAAAATCCATATAACGTTGAATGAAATATCTCAAATTCTTAACATTTCCATCCCATGCATTTATTCCATTAATAAGCAAAGCCTTTTGATATTCATCATCAAAATCATCATTCACAGTAAGTAAATAAAAGTTTGCGTATGTAATTTCCGGATTTACGCCAGTGTAGGATTCTGAAATAACAGCATAATAATTTACTTCACTTGTGTCATAAGGAAGAATTGAGATTATAGGAGATTGAAGTTTTTCTTCACTAATTCGATTAATTACCATAACAGGCTTAACATCTATTCGTTCATTTGTAAGATTTACAACTTTGGCAGTTGCTATAGGATTATCAAGGTACTTATCATTTAAAGCAGGATAAATATTTTGATTTATTTCTACACCCAGAAACTTTACACGCTGGTCAACAAGTGTATTTAATTTAAAATTTGTAGTTAAAAGAAGTTTATCATAACTGTATTTATTGTTTATAATATTTGAAATACCATTCTCCTTAAATTCAGAATAACTTCCAGAGTTATTTCTATCACTAAAATATTTTATATAAGTAAGCGAAAGATCTAAATATTTTGATGTGAATACTGCTGCCGGAATTATTCCTGCTATAAATGGCTCTTGTTCTTTATCGTGAAAAGCTGAAACTGAAAATCCAATTTTATTTTTATTAAAATCAACCAAATAGGACATACCGCCTAAAAAAGAATTATTAGTTTCTAAGCTGAGATGTAAGTTCAAATCATTAACTGGCGAATAATTGATTCCTGCAAAAACGGCTTTCTCAGTTCTAATTTCGAAATCACTATTTTCTTCGTTGGTAATTTCGCTGCCAAAAGTTAATAGATTAATCGAACCGAAATTAAAAGTCAATGTTTCTGATGTTTTCCAAACAAAGCCAATATCAGTTTTCCATATGTCAGAATTATCTAATTCTGTTTCCCTAACAAAATAAATCGTATCAGAAAATATTGCAGTTACATTTTCGTTTGTAAAATCCTGTTTGAAATATCTCAAATTTAGTCCAAGGCTAAATTCTTTATTCACACTGTAAGAATAACCCAAACCGAATAGCTCTTTATATTGAAACTTTGATTCCAGTGTTATTGGCTCAGTATTGTTATATGGAATTGCTTCACCAGATTTGAATATAAATTCTTTTTGATATCCGGGTGTATACCGAAGAGATATAAAATGTGAACCAAATGTTTTTGCTGCAGTTACCTGGTATAAATTACTTGAAACTGATGACGCGAACTCACCACCATAAGTGAAGGAAAAACCCCAATCTTTTATAACAGAATAATTTGAGATGTTGTATTCAAATGAATTCAATGATGTAAAAGATTCACTTGAAATTCCATACACACCGTTAAGCCCAAAAGATGTTTGGCCTGATCCAGAAACAATTGAAAGCATAACCAAACCTGTGATAAAAATTATTCTCAAGGAATGTCTACAATAATTGTGTGAATGCTTTGTGAACTAACATAAAGTTCAGTATTCTGAACTTGTACTAACTTATCGTACTTTCTAACAAAGGTAAGTGATATTTTATTAAACCTATCACGTGGAATATTTTTTAAAATTGAATTTGGAATTATAAGTGTTCCATCATCTTTTGTTTTAATCCTAAAAAAAGGGACTACCTGTTGATTAGAATTTTTAACTCCGCCTAGAATAATTGAAAAATTATTTACGTACTCAGCATTCCATAATAGTTCAGCATTAAATTTATTCTGATTATTCAATTTAACCAGTCTAACACTGCCAGTTAATTCTTTGGGCGTTGCTATATCAAAACCTGATGGTTGACCAATAAATGGATCATAAGTGAAAGAAATTGTTGAATTATATGGATAAATAAACGGATCATTAAATGATCTGCCATTTACATTAAACAATTCATATTTTTTTCCTAAAACGGTATCAATCAAAACTCCTTCTTCTCTGTAACGAACACGATAATTAGTTATTCTAGCTGTAACATCGTTAAACTTTATTATTCCAGGTACTATTGTGTTGTATCCAAGAATAATTCCTCTTGGTGACTTAAAGGGTTTTGTTTTATCAAACAATAGTGTTTGAGCGCTTGAGATATTATCTGTGTGACCATTTCGAGTTAGTTTGATTCCACTTAAAGAAACGATACTCGCATAATTCCTCAAATCTTCTGTAACTCCGCTAGTATCAAATCCATTTGAGTAAAATTCATTATCAATTTCTTTGCTAATTATTTCTACATCCAAATTTTCGGATTCATTTGGATCATTTATCAGTTCTGTGGGTCCAGGTTTATCACATCCAGGATAAATAAATGTGAATACGACTAATATGTAAAAAATATATTTTCTCATCTTTTTGAACTTACTATTACTTGTTAGCTTTTTCAATTAAAATATTCTTAATCTTAATTTACAAAAACATAAACAAACCCAATTTCTGTAAGAAATTGGGTTTGTAAATCAGATCAACAAAGTTTTATGGTCTTACAAAGTAGGGAACACCCCAAGATTCCATTTCAACCGGAGTTGAGTCATCGTATACAACCTGTTTAGGCATTGCATTTATAATTGCGTGAAAGAATCCGGGAAACTGATGTGCAACAAAAGTCTGCTCATATACTTTTTCATAAATGTTACCATTAGCATTTGAAGAAATCAAATCAAATTTTCTTTTAAATCTGTGCATTCCAAATCTATCAGCTCCAAATGTTAGTGTAACAAAATCTGTATCTGCATAGGCACTGTTCAATTCAACTCTCAAAAGTACCTCACCTCCTTGATTAATTACAGGAACATGATGCCATCTCCACCACTGACCCCAATTTCTTACAAGGTAATAGTCATTAGGTGAATTTATGACAAGAGTATCTCCATTGGGTAAAAATGCAGTGAATTTGTTTATATCAATATTTGGATTTAGTGTTCCGCCTTCTGGTAATGATATCGCAGCAATTTTCCAGTTTCTTTCAGGAAACTTTGTATTTGCTATCTTTACAAAAACAACATTTCTTGTAACCACTGATGTAAAAACTTTTTTAATTAATGTATCAGGATTTGTTGCATTTGGATCATACGATCCTTTAATAGATAATACACCTTCAAAAGTTTTCGTAACTAATCCGTAAGCTGTATCACCATCAAATGTTACAGAAATGGTCCTATTAACCAATCTCATTTTATGACCAACTCTGAAGGGATAAATCTCAGTATTTACTTTATAAAGATCCATATCACCGCCTTCATCATAATTCGGTTCGAAAGACATAAGTACTGAATCTTCATCTGCGAGTTTTTGAAGAGCTTGCTGATCCGTTGTAATTTCGTCAGTCGATTGAACTGTCATATCGTCCTGACAGCCGACGAAAAAAGACATTATTACCAAAAGCAGCATAGGAAAAAAGTTTTTCTTCACGAATTCTGATGTTTTCATTTTTGAGCTCCTATTATTTTGTGAAATTTATTATGAACTTTTAGGAAGTATTAACGAAGAATTGTGCCAGCTGTTATTTTAATGATATCTTTAGATTTTGGATGAAAATTAAATTTTTCATGCAGTTTACACTGCATGGAAATCAAGCTAATTTGCATGGAAAATCTATTTCAGGCAGATTGGCTATTTTTCAAGAAGCGTTGAGCAAAAATTAATTAGGAGATATAACTTACTTAATAAATATTATCAGGATAAACTATTTTTCAAACTTTCTAATTCCTCCCAACGATTATAGAGTTTTTTGACTTTATCTTTTGCATTTTCGAGTTTAGTATTTAATTCGTTGGTTTGAGCAGCGTATTTTCCAAAAAAATCGGGTGAACTGTATATTTTTTCAATTTCTTCTATTTCAGATTCAGCCTGAACAATCTTTCCTTCAATTTGATCGAGTTCCAACGAATCTTTATAACTAAGCTTCTTCTGTTTATTTCTGATTCTGGAATCTTCAGTAATTTCTTTTGTTTTAAATTCCTTTAAGCTCTGTTCTCGTTTTTTCTTCTTTTCGATATAAAAGTCATATCCGCCTTCACTGTAAAAGATTTCTTCATTGCCTTCCAATGCTAAGATTCCATCACAAATGCGATTGAGAAAATATCTATCGTGACTTACTACCACCACACAACCATCAAATGCTAAAAGAGCTTCTTCAAGTATTCTCAGTGTTGGTAAGTCAAGATCATTTGTTGGTTCATCCAGCATAAGAAAGTTACCACCATTGCACAATATCTTTGCAAGAGTTAATCGGCTTTTTTCACCACCAGATAATCTTCCCACAAGAGTATTAATTCTATCATCGGTAAAAAGAAATCTTCGTAAATAGGTCCAGATACTTAGCTGCTGTTTACCAAACCTGACTGTTTCACTTCCATCACCAATAGCTTTTATAACTGTATCATCATCATTTAATAATAATCTGGCCTGATCCACATAATTAAACTGTGTAGTTTCTCCAACTTCCATTTTGCCCATAGTTGGAGGAATTGAACCAAGAATCATTTTAAGCAAAGTAGTTTTACCAATACCATTCTGGCCAACCACTCCTATTTTTCTTCCCGGCTCAAAGATAAAATTAAAATTCTTGAATAAGAGTCTTTCACCGAGTTTTACTCCAACATCTTTAAACTCTAAAACTTTTTTACCAAGTCTATCTGCAGGAGGAATAATCAACTCAACATCGAGCTCAACTTCATAATCAATTTGCGAAGCAATTTCCTGATAAGTATCAAGCCGACTTTTAGCTTTAGTTCTTCTTGCTTTTGGTCCGCGTCTTACCCATTCAAGTTCACGTCTCAAGAACATCTGTCTTTTACGCTCTTCAACTTCTTTAATTGCTTGCCGTTCTGATTTATTAATTAAATATTCTGTGTAGTTGCCTTGATGTGAATAGAATACTCCGGAGGATAATTCAACAATTCTATTTGCAATTCTATCAAGAAAATATCTATCGTGAGTAACGAATATACAGGTTCCATTATATTGAGCTAGAAAATCCTCAAGCCATTCGATTGATTTGGTATCAAGATGGTTTGTAGGTTCATCCAGAATAAGCAAATCGGGTTTTGATATTAAAGCCCTGCAAAGTGCTACACGTCTTTTTTCTCCGCCGGAAAGTGTTTTAATATCTCTTTCCGCAGCGGGGGCATCTAAAGAATCAATAAGCATCTTAATTCTTTTCTCAAGATTCCACGAATCAAGTCGTAATATCTTTTCTTCAAGATGATGTTTATGTGCAGCATCAAATGAAGTATTTTCATATTCTTTGATGAGATTAAGTTCTAACACCGCTCCATCAAGAATATTCTCATAAACATTCTTGTATTCATCTAAAGTAAATTCTTGTGAAAGAAATCCAACAATTAGATCTTTTTTCTTGGCAACCTCACCAGAGTCAGCAGGCAGCAATCCAGAAATAATTTTTAAAAATGTTGATTTACCTGCTCCGTTTCTGCCCACCAATCCAATTCGATCCCCATCGTGAACACTCAATGAGGCTTTATCAAGTATAACTTGCTCACCAAAGTGCACTTCAAGTTCAAGAGCTGATAAAATAACCTGTGAAACATTATTTGCCATACCAATTAGTCTTAATTCAAAATTATTATTCATACAAATATACATCCCTGTCTTGAATTTTAATCGTTATTCAACACAAGATTTGTAAATATAAGATCGTCTGATGATAATTCTGTATTTGATTCCTTGCTTTAGGTAACTGGTGCGAGGAATTATTTTTAATATACCGCAAGTTTCCATTCTTAGTTACGTCTAATTAAATAAAATAATCAATATTTTTGGTGTATGCAGGAATCCGAATTAATTAACAGGCTTAGAAATAAAGATGAAGAAGCATTCAGAATAATTTTTAATGATAATCAAAAAAAAGTTACTAATGCATGTTATCGTTTAGTTAATGATATTGATATAGCTGAAGATTTAACTCAGGAAGTGTTCATTAAAGTATTTTCTTCATTTGAGCAGTTTAGGGGAGATTCACAATTATCAACCTGGATATACAGAATTGCAATTACAAAATCGTTAGATCATTTAAGAGCACAGAAAAGGAAAAAACGTTTGGCTATTTTAAAATATTTTTCTGGCAATGAAGAAAAACAAATTGAGATAGAGGCTCCTGAGGACCAACGTCCGGATGCACTTATGGATAATTCTGAGAGAATGAAAGTATTAAACGACGTACTTAATACATTACCGGAAAATCAAAGGATTGCTTTTTCACTAAGTAAATATGATGAAATGAGTTCTAAAGAAATTGCTGAAGTATTAGCAACCACTGTTTCTGCAGTTGAATCTCTAATTTATCGGGCAAAAAATAATCTTGAAAAGAAATTATATAATTATTATCGAAAACAGTTCGATTAATCGCAAAGATTTATAAATAACATCGTCTTATATTTTAAGGTATAATTTTATATGGATAAAAATCAAAAAATATTGGATGAGGTAAAGAAAACCATTTCTTTACTTGATAACGTCAAAAACATTGAGCCAAATCCTTTCTTATACACACGGATTGCGACAAGGTTGGATGCTGAAGTACATAAACAGATATCTTCATCAAAAGAATTTGCTTTTAGAGTTTTACGACAATTTGTATTTGCAGTATTATTTCTATTTAATGCATATTCTGTTCTCTCATATTTAAGTGATGGAAGTGAAGATGAGCTAACTCGACAAACTTATATCAAAAATATTATTGCAGAATATTCTTTGGATGGTGAAAGCGATTACGTAACATATTATGAAGATAAGGATTGAAAATGGATTGGCTAGCAAAACAAAAAACTTATATTTGGCTTATTGTATTATTAATAATAATAAATCTTACAACATTAATTATTCTATGGTTTGGACGACCCGGTCAACCACCATTTAATAGGAATGAACGACCTGATACTAATAAATTCTTAAAACTTGAATTAGGATTAAGCGATGAGCAGGAAAAAATGTTTACGCAAATTCGGAAGATACATTTTGATTCAACAGGCTCTCTCAATGAAGAATTATGGTTAAAAAGAAGATCAATCCAGCAGGAAGCGTTTAAGGAAATTCCGGATACACAGATGGTTAATACTTTAAGTTATGAGATTGGTAAGCTACAGGAAATAAACGAAAAATTTATTTTCAATCATTTTTTGGAATTAAAAAAAGTATTGAATCGAGAGCAGTTAGTAAAATTTAAAGAGATAATTAGCAAAAAAGAAAAAAATAGACCACAACCATTTGACGGGGAAAGACAAGGCCCGCCGCCACAAGATGGTATGCCACCACCAGAGCATTAGGATCAAATATTATTTAAGAAAACAAGGATTTTACAATGTTTAAATTTCAAACAATTGGGTATTTTTTTATTGCATTGATATTTTTTGGCATATCGGTAAAATCTTCAGCACAAAATCCTGGAGATAATATTTTTTCAGAAACACAAGTCTTTAACATCAATATTAATTTTTATTATCCTAATTATTGGGATTCATTAGAGTATTACTATAATCTTGGAACGGAAATTTACATCCCAGCAGATGTTATAGTTGAAGGAGACACTCTTATAAATGTTGGGGTAAGATTCAAAGGTAATTCATCATACAGTCATCCCAACAATAAAAAATCATTAAGATTAGGTATTGATGAATTTGATGGTGCTTTGCGCTGGGATGGATTGAAAGGGGTTCACTTAAACAATTGTTATGGCGATCCAACTTTTATGAGAGAGAAGATTTATCTGGATTTTTGTAAAGATGCCGGAATAATTGCACCAAGAGCAAATTATGCTAAGGTTTCATTTAACGATACATTATTTGCATTTTATTCACTTATCGAGCACGTTGATAAGATTTTTTTAAATACTCGCTTTGGAAATAAAAATGGAGATTTATTTAAAGCAGTTGATGATTTTGGAACAGCGAATTTGGTCTCAGATTTTAAATGGTACACAGCAGTTGAAGATTCTTATTACAATAGATATGAACTAAAAACAGATGGCTCGCTAACTGCGTATCCGAAACTCATCACTTTACTAGACTCTTTAAACAATGGGTCAAATGTTGAAACTACTCTGCCCATATTAATAAATCTAAGTAATCTCTACAACTCAGTAGCAGCAGATATTATTTTTGCAAATCTTGATTCTTACATAAACAGTGGCAGAAATTTTTATTTTTACTTTAATACTGCTACAAACAAAATGGAATGGGTTAAATGGGATGTTGGTTTAAGTTTTGGAGATTTTAGCGGTGGTGTATCTAATTTTGAAAACTTAAATGCTAGTTATATTTTAAATTCAAATGAACGTCCTTTGTGGGGAAAAATTTTAAGCAACTCCGTTTTAAAAAATAACTATTTGTATTCACTTTGCTTATTGAATAAGGATTTTCTGAATACTGCTAATCTCTTTCAGCATATTGATAGTGTTGCAAATACAATTCGGAGTTTCGTTTATTCCGATACAAGGAAACAATACACAAACAATCAGTTTGAATTGAATATACTTAGTGATTTATCAATTTCCGGAGTTGGTGGAACGACAAGAATTCCTGGTTTAAAATCTTTTTTAACTGCACGAAAAACTAGTATAAGCAATCAGTTAGCAACACTTGGTATAGATTGCTCAGGAACGGATTTAGAGGAAGAAGTTAATCCATTACCTCAGGAATTTATACTTAATCAAAACTATCCAAATCCATTTAATCCAACAACAACTATAAGTTTTTCGATAGGAAAACCGGAATTCGTAACTCTCAAAGTTTATGATCTTTTAGGCAGAGAGGTTGCTGTGTTGTTTAATAATTATCTTAACCAAGGAAATTATAGATTTGATTTTAATTCTTCGCCACTTTCAAGTGGAGTGTATTTATACCGTTTACAAACTGAAAGTTTCGATCAAACCAAACAAATGATTTTATTAAAATAGTTCTAATCATTACATTATAAAGAAGGGTAAAAATGCGAGGAAATAAACATTCCTACCTTAATACAAAAGTGCTTTTAATAGTTATTGTTCTTCTACTACCAGCATCTATAATACCGCAAGCATATAATGGTTACACTTTGTTTAGTCAAAATAATTCACGCTATAGTTATTTAGTGGATATGAGCAACACCATTGTACATAGCTGGAATCATACAAAAACCGGTGGTTACTCTTGTTATCTTTTACCTGATGGAGCATTAATGCGTTCAGCTGTATCAAGTAATTCTCAAATCAATGGTGGCGGAGCTACTGGTATCGTGCAAAAAATTGCATGGGATGGAAGTTTGTTATGGGAGTATTCTTATAGCAGTTCAACATACCGAACTCATCATGATATAGAACCATTACCTAACGGAAATGTATTGCTTATTGCCTGGGAAGTTAAAACTGCAGCTCAATGTGTTGCAGCAGGATTAAATCATAGTGCTACATTATGGCCAGATCATATTATAGAAGTACAGCCTGTTGGCACTAATGGTGGAACAATTGTTTGGAAATGGCATTTCTGGGATCACTTAATACAGGATTATGATGCAACAAAATTAAACTATGGTGTTGTCGCTCAACATCCTGAATTGTTGGATATTAATGTTGGAAGTACTTCCGGAGATTGGATGCATGTAAATGGAATAAGTTATGATTCTGAAAAAGATCTTATCGTTTTTTCATCACACAATCTTGATGAATTGTATGTCATTGATCATAGCACAACAACAACAGAAGCTGCAGGCCATACTGGTGGTAATCATGGCAAGGGGGGAGATCTTCTTTATAGATGGGGGAAACCATCTAATTATGATGCTCCAGGATCGCAAATATTTAATGTTGTTCACAGTGCGATCTGGATACCCGATTCTTTACCAGGTGGTGGAAATATAATGGCATTCAACAATCGAGAAGGACAGGGAACTTCAATGGTTGTTGAGATAACTCCTCCAACCGATACAGCAGGAAGTTTTATTTGGACTTCGGGAACAGCATTTGGTCCGGCACTGCCAATCTGGTCTTACACCGCAAGCGGATTTTATTCAAATCATCTTGGCGGATGCCAAAGATTGCCGAATGGAAATACTTTTATTTGTGAAGCTACAAGCGGTTATATGTTTGAAGTTGATGTAAGTGGAAATGTAGTTTGGAGTTATAATCGTGGTGGAGAAATAGCACGAGCTAATCGATACGGACAAGACTATACTGGATTAATAAGTATTCCTGTTGAGTTAACATCCTTCACTGCTAATTTAGATAAAAATAATATCCTGTTAAATTGGATCACTATTACAGAAACAAATAATTCTGGATTTGAGATTCAAAGAAGCATCGATAAATCAAATTTTGTAAAGATAGGATTTTTAACTGGTACCGGCACTACAACTGAATTAACAAGATACAGTTATCAGGACAATGATTTAGAAAATGGTAAATACTATTATCGCCTTAAACAACTCGATTTTGATGGAACATTTAGCTTTTCTGATGTTATTGAAGTTGAGGTGTATACAAAACTGGATTTTACATTATATCAGAATTATCCCAATCCGTTTAATCCGAATACAACTATAAAATATCAAATACCGCTTTCATCAAAAGTAGTGTTAAAGGTATACAACATACTTGGTAAAGAAATTGCAACTTTAGTTAATGAAACAATAGAAGCTGGAACCCATTCAGTTAACTTTGATGCAAGTTCTATTTCAAGCGGAGTTTATATTTATAAAATAACAAGTGGTCAGTCTGTTCAAACAAAGCGAATGGTACTTGTTAAATAATTTGAAAGAAATATATGAAAAACAGTTTAGTAGCGTTCACATTAATTTTATTTGTTAATTTAACTTACTCGCAGGATTGGTTTTGGCAAAATCCATTACCGCAAGGAAACACCATATATTCTACTTTTATGTTATCAGAAAACACTGCTTTCGCGGTGGGGGATGCCGGAACAATTCTAAAATCAATTGATGGCGCATTAAATTGGGAAAGAATTCCGGCCAATACGGATGCTTCGTTAAAATCAATAAATTTTATTGGTGATAATGGAATAATCGTTGGTGAATTTGGAGTGATATTAAAAACTACTAATACTGGGGATACTTGGAATTCTGTTTACACAGATTCAAGTATTTCACTTTGGTCAGTTTCCATATATTCATCATCAAATGCTTGTGCAGTCGGAGAAAACTTAAGTGGAATTGGAAATGTTATTCTCTGGACAACAGATGGGGGAGTTACATGGGAACCAAAAATCACTAACTCTGATTTCGGACTATTCTCGGTAGTTTTATTAAATCAAACAACTGCACTTGTAGCTGGTGCCAGTGAAACCATTTTAAAGACAACAGATAGCGGAACTACCTGGACAGAAGTTAATAGCGGTTCGGTTTATAATTTATATGCTCTTGATTTTCCTAGTGATAGTATCGGGTATTGTGTAGGCAATGGTGGAATGATTTTAAAAACTACAAACGCCGGTGATAACTGGTCAGCACAAAATAGCGGAAGTTTTAATTGGCTCAGCGATGTTGATTTTCTGGATGATAACGTTGGCTTTGCAGTTGGATACAATGGAACCTGTCTGAAAACAACAAATGGCGGAACAGTATGGACTACTCTTACAACAAATACTATCGATTGGCTAAATACTATTTGTGCTTTTAATGAATACAAAATTTTGAGTTTAGGTGAATTTGGCGAATCAATATTAACTACGGATATGGGAACCAAGTGGGATAAAATTTCAGATGGCAATACAAGTACCATGTTTTCAATAAAGTTCTTTAACGAAAATCTAGGATTTGCATCTGGTACAGAAGGTACTTTTTTAAAAACTACTGATGCTGGATTAAACTGGATTACAAAAACAACAAATTCTTTTTCCTATTTATCCGATATCGATATAATTGATCGGGATAATATTTTTGTCGCATGTGATGATGGTTCTGTTCTTAGAACTACTGATTCAGGCGAAACCTGGACACCCTTAAATACAAATAATTTCAATTGGTTACACGCAGTTGAATTTACTTCGCAAGATATTGGATACGCATCAGGTTATTATGGTACATTAATAAAAACTACTGATGCTGGACTGAATTGGTCTGAGTTAAATAGTGGTACTAATACCATTTTACAAGATTTATTATTTTTGGATACGAATACAGGTTTTGCAGTTGGTGGAGATGATTATGGTGGTGCAGGAACGATAATAAAAACTACTGATGCTGGTGATACCTGGCAGTTAAAATATTCTGAAGCTGAACAAATGATTCGATCAGTTTGTTTTATTGATTCTAATACTGGAATCGCAGTTGGAGGATTAAATACCGGTGCCGGTAGTAAAATTTTAAGAACAACCGATGCCGGAGAAACCTGGAATAATATTCCGAATGATTCTCAAAATAATTTGTATTCAGTTTATTTCACTTCTTCTTTAATTGGATATGCATGTGGTTATAACGGAACAATCATCAAATCCACCGATGCAGGATTAACCTGGACATTACTGAATTCAGGTACAAAGAATATTCTCTATGGAAGTTATTTTACCTCTGATGAGATTGGTTATGTTACAGGTTTTGGCGGAACAATTTTAAAAACAACTACGGGGGGTGTAACTGGAATTAAATTAATGAATGATTATATGATGCCAAAGGAATATTCGCTTTTGCAAAACTATCCAAATCCATTCAACCCATCAACCACGATTCAGTTTCAAATTCCTGAACAATCCAATATAAAATTAATTGTTTATGATATTCTTGGAAAAGAAATTACCAAATTATTAGATGGAGAACTGAAAGCTGGGAATCATACTGTAAGTTTCAATGCATCATCTTTATCAAGCGGAGTATATTTTTATAGATTAATTACAAACAATGTTTCTATAACAAAACAAATGATTCTAATTAAGTAGGAGGCTGATTGAAGTTAGGAAATAGATTTATTTTAAAAGCATTTATTTTATTAATAATAATTTTGGTCCCGGTTGAGTCATTCGCACAAGCATTTGATGGCTATACTTTATTTAGCCCGAATATGTCTCGTTATTCATATTTAGTTGATATGAATAATCAAGTCGTTCATACGTGGACACATTCAAAGACTGGTGGATATTCCTGCTATTTGTTAGAAGATGGATCTCTAATGAGATCTGCAGAATCTAGTAACTCACAATTAAATGGTGGAGGAGCTGCAGGAATAATTCAAAAAATAAGCTGGACCGGAAACGTGTTATGGGAGTATACTTATAGTAGTTCTACATATCGTTCTCATCATGATTTTGCACCTATGCCGAATGGAAATGTTCTATTGATCGCCTGGGAAGTTAAAACTGCAACACAAGCCGTTCAATCTGGATTAAATCATAGTGCCGTAATCTGGCCAGACCATATTGTCGAAATTCAACCTGTTGGAACTACCGGAGGAAATATTGTTTGGGAATGGCATTTCTGGGATCATCTGATTCAGGATTATAATCCTACTAAAGATAATTATGGTGTTGTCGCTAATCATCCGGAGCTTCTGGATATAAATGTTGGAAGCAGTGGACAAGGTGATTGGACACATATAAATGGAATAAGTTATAATCCATCATTAGATCAGATTGTAATTTCTTCTCACGAACTTGATGAAATTTATGTTATCGATCATAGTACAACAACACAAGAAGCGGCAAGTCATTTCGGAGGGAACAGCGGAAAAGGTGGAGATATTCTCTATCGATGGGGAAGGCCATCAAATTATGATGCTCCCGGCTCACAAATATATAATGTAGTTCACTGTTCTGTTTGGATTCCTGATAGTTTGGAAGGTGGTGGAAATATAATGGCATTCAATAATCGTGAGGGCCAATCTTCCTCAATTGTTATGGAAATTGTTCCGCCGCGTGAAAACAATGGAAATTACTCCTGGACATCTGGAACAGCTTATTTACCGGCGTCAGCAAATTGGTCATATACAGCAACTGGATTTTATTCTAATCATCTTGGTGGATGCCAAAGATTACCGAATGGCAATACATTAATTATTGAATCTACTAGCGGATATTTATTTGAAGTTAACTCTATCGGTAATGTGGTTTGGAGTTATAATCGAGGTGGAGAAGTTGCTAGAGCACAAAGATATGCTCCTGATTATCCTGGTTTGGCGATTATTTCAGATTCAAACTCTGAAACCGAACTTCCAACAGAATATGATCTTGGTCAGAATTATCCGAATCCATTTAATCCTTCGACAAAAATTGATTTTGTAATTCCACAAAAGGATTTTGTTACAATAAAAGTATATGATTTGCTGGGAAATGAAATTGCGATTTTACTAAATGAAGAAAGAGAAAAAGGAAAACATACAGTTGAATTTAATTCAGCACAATTATCAAGTGCAGTATATCTTTACGTAATTAATGCTGGAAATTTTATCTCTTCTAAAAAAATGATTTTTCTTAAATAATAAATATTTTTATACCGGGAATTAATTATTTATTAGTAATGAGTTTCTTTCCCGGTAATTTTGTTTTAATATTATAAAGTGAGTTTGTTTCAACCTCGGTTAGATAAAGTGTCCTATAATCAGCATCACCAAACTCAAGATTTGTCGGTTTACTACCTGGAGTTTCAATTTTCTGAATTAGTTTTCCCTCAGGTAAAAAAATATAGATTGTTTTCCCGCCAAAATGTGCAACATACAGATTTCCTTCAACATCAAATTCGATTCCGTCAGGATCGCCTCCGGGAATCTCAACAAACTCTTGCTTATCAATTAATTCATTTTCTTTCGTGATTGTGTATCTAAATATTTTTTGTTTCGCAGATTCACATACATAAAGTTTTCCATCAATAGGAGAAATATTTATACCGTTTGGAAATGCTAAACTGTCTTCAATAAGTTTTGTCTCTTTAGTATTTGCATCCACAAAAAATATTCTGCCGTCTAACATATTTTTATCATAACTCTTCGGATCAGTAAAAAATAGATTACCATTCTTATCAAAAGTTAAATCATTTGGCCGATTAAATTTTTCTCCCTTGTAACCATCAGAGTAAACTTCAATTCTACTGTCCGGGCTTACTCGAAGTATTTTTCCTTTACCATATTCACAAACGAATAAGCTACCATCATACCCAAATGCTAACCCATTTGTTTTTTCGATTAACAATGAATCGTCCACTTTTGAAATGAAAGTATCTTTAACCCCTTCAGAATATCTTGTAATCCAACCACCGTAGCAGTTTGAGATACATATTGTGAATTTGCCATCGAAAGCTGGTCCTTCAGGAAAATTTAACGCATCAGCAACTTTTACCCATTTTTCGTTTATATCGATAATCTGAGCGTTGAGATTAACTGTAAACCGAGATATAAAAACCATTATAAGGGTAATGAGGTATAAAATATTTTTCATTATTGGTCCAAATTTCTTTTGAATAATTCTTCTTAATGCTTAATCAAATTTATAGATTTTATATGAATATAAATTAACTTTATTAAAATAGCCTTATGAAAAAATTATTAGCATTCTCCATTATTATTTTTATAATCAGTTCAATTCAATTTGCTAATGCCCAGCAAAAATTTGCCGAGATTGGTAATCTTAAACTTATTAGTGGTGATGTAATTGAAAATTGTAAAATAGGATTTAGAACTTTTGGGAAATTGAATCAGGACTCAAGTAACGCGATTATTTTTCCAACCTGGTTTGAAGGAACGACAGATGATATTTCTCGTCTTATTCAAAAGTATAGTTTTTTAGATACAACAAAGTATTTTATAATTGCGATTGATGCTTTAGGGAATGGGGTTTCTTCATCTCCATCCAACTATAATATCTATAAGATAAAATCATTTCCTGAGATTACTATCAGTGATATGGTAAACTCTCAGTATAAGTTTATTTCTGAAAACATGAATTTAAACCATCTATTTGCAGCTGTTGGGGGTTCTCTAGGCGCAATGCAAGTTTTGGAATGGTCTATTGCTTACCCAGACTTCGTATCAAATGTTGTTGCATATGTTGGTACCCCTAAAATGAGCACATATGATTTGCTCTGGATAAATACACAACTAAACATTATAGAAACTGGAAAGAAATACGGCGTCACTGAAAAGGAAATTAGAAAATCTCTTGCCATGATGATGGCCGGAATTGGAAAGACACCCGATTATTTTACTGAAAAAATCAAACCTCAAGATTTTCCAAAATACATTAATAATTTTGATAAAGAGTATTCAAACATTTTTACTATGGAGGATTACGAGTTTCAACTTAAGTCTATTTCAAAACATGATATCTCAATTCAATTTGGTGGATCAATGGAAGAAACAGCAAATCGAATAAAAGCAAAATTATTTTTCATTATTTCGGAAACAGATTTACTTATTAATCCAGCGGAAACTAAACGGTTCGCTGAACAAACTGAATCAAAAATACTATTATTGAAAAATAACTGCGGTCATCTTGCTGTAAGCTGTGAGATTGAAAGATGCCGAAAAGCAATATCAGAATTTTTTGAAAATAAATAATTAAACGATGTAGCCACATAAGCATTAGACTACATACGTGGATATTTACCCGTCAATTTATTAATCCACCTGTGAAATTTGTGAATTGATTTGACGGGTTCTGCAAACATTAATATACACTCATCAGCAACATAATTAATTCCCTTTTCTTTACAGAAATTGATTGCATTTTTAGAAGATGAGCCCTGCTGCATCCAAACATTTTTAATATTCAAATCATTAGCTACATGAATTACTTCTTCGGTTTCGGCAGGGGGTACAATAGTTATAATTCCTTCTATAGGGTGATCAATTTTAAAAAGTGATGTGTAGAGCTTAATATTATTTGAAAATCCACCGATTCTATTCACAGCGAATACTGTATATCCATTATCCTTTAGATGATTATAAACTGAAGCACCAAATCCTTTTCCTGTTCTGGAAACACCAACAACAGCAATATTTTTTAATTTTATAAATGATTTTATTGATTCGCTTTTCATAAATTATTTCCTATGTAAATAACTTCACAATATTACAATTAATTATGTAAAATATTTAATGAAATTAATCACATTTTAGTTTTACAAATGCTAAGTATTGATTTCATAAAATATCTTCATTTACTTAACTTTGTTCGCAAATTATTTACAACTAAATCTTAAGAAAAAATGAATTACGAAGAAGACAAACCTCTTTCCTATTGTGGTATTTTTGGCATATATGGTTCTAATACGGCATCTGCGCAAGCTTATTATGGTTTGCATGCTTTACAACATCGTGGGCAGGAGGCAAGTGGAATCGTAACTCGTTCTTTTAATGGAAATAATCGCGCCCACTTTAATATTATAAAAGGTGAAGGTTTAGTGTCTGAAGTTTTCGCTGATCATAATCTGCTTTCGGATTCTCTTTATGGAGATGCTGCTATTGGTCACAATAGATATTCAACAACAGGTGCTGCTAAATCAAGAAAAAACATTCAGCCGTTTATGGTTAACTACAGAATGGGAAACCTTGCAATCGGCCATAACGGAAATCTTACAAATGCAAAAGAACTTAGAGAAGAACTGGTTAATGAAGGTGCTATATTTCAGACAACAAGTGATACAGAAGTTATTCTTCATCTGATCGCTCGAAGTAAACTTGATAATCAAGTTGATCAGATACTGGAGGCACTTAGAAAAATCGAAGGTGCTTATTGTGTTGTCATTCTTACTGATGATAAATTAATAGCTGCGCGTGATCCACTTGGCTTTCGCCCATTATCTCTAGGCAAATTAGATGATGCAATACTGGTTGCATCAGAAACTTGTGCGTTTGATATTCAGCGTGCAGAGTTTTTACGTGAAGTTGAAGCTGGGGAAATGATTGTAATAGATGATGAGTCAATAAAAACAAAATTGATAAAATCATTTCGAATTAAAGACATACCTGAACCACAAAAACATTGTGTATTTGAGTACATATATTTTTCACGTCCCGATAGTTTTATATTTGGACATAATGTTGATAAAATGCGCCGCAGATTAGGTAAAGAGCTTGCACGAAAACATCCGGTTACTGATCCTGATGGTGAAAGAGTTTATGTAATCAGCGTTCCTGATAGTTCTAACACAACCGCTTTAGGTTATGCAAGAGAATTAGAAAAACAAGGAATTGATGCACGTTTAGAAATTGGTTTAATTAGAAGTCACTATATTGGAAGAACTTTTATACAACCCGGACAAACAAACCGTGAAACCGGAGTTAGAATAAAATTCAATATCGTAAAAGGTGTTCTTGAAGGAAGAACAATTGTTGTAGTTGATGATTCGATAGTTAGAGGAACAACATCAAAACAGTTAGTTCATCTACTAAAGGAAGCAAATCCTAAATCCATTCACCTAAGAATATCATCCCCACCGATTATGCACCCATGTTTTTATGGGATGGATTTTCCTAGCAGCCAGGAATTAATCGCATTTCAAAAGAATGGCAATATCGAAGAGATAAAAAAGTATCTTGAAGTAGATAGCTTAGAATACTTAACTATCGATGAATTGTTGGAAGCAGTTTCTGAAGCAGGCAAGGATAATTTTTGCACAGCTTGTTTTTCAGGAATATATCCGACTAATGTAGATACCAACTTCAAGAAGGAGATGTATGAAGTTTAATCAGTTTCTTATTCTCGCCTCATTAATTTTATTAACCATCCCATCATTTGCACAAACAACATACTTTATTAAATATAAAAGTAATGTGCCGATTGATATTGTTGACTCAAAAATATCAGATCAGATAATTTCAAATTCAATTGGTGATAGACCAGTTTCGCTACCAAGCTATAATGTAGATTATCTTGCAAAAGGTTTGGGAAGGGGAGACGAAGTTCTTGGAAGAGTTATTAAGGTGAACTTTTCAGAAAATGTTGATGAAGCAAATTTTACTTCTATGCTTTCTTCGGATAATGATATTGAGTACATACAAAAATCTACAAACTACCAGTTAGATATTGTTCCAAATGATAGTTTAATATCTCAGCAGTGGGCATTACAAAAAATAAAAGCATTTGATGCCTGGGACATCGCTCAAGGAGTTGATACTGTTTTATTAGGAATTATTGATACTGGAATTGATTATAATCATCCTGATTTGGCAAATAAAATTTTTGTTAATTCTGGTGAAACTGGCACAGATCAATTTGGTAACGATAAAAAAAGTAATGGAGTTGATGATGATGGAAATAGTTTTATTGATGATTATCGTGGTTGGGATTTTACTGATAGAGTCGGTTTTCCTTTTGATTCAACCGGTGGTGATTATTTAGATTGGGATAATGATCCTTTTGATGATCAAGGACACGGAACTTATATTTCTGGCATTGCTGGTGCTGAATCAAATAATCTTTATGGAATTTCAGGTGCTGCGCCAAAAATTAAATTATTAACTCTCAGGGCTTTCGATCCGGGTGGATATGGAGAAGAAGATGATGTTGCAGCAGCAATATTGTATGCAGTGGTTATGGGTTCCAAAGTAATTAATATGAGTTTTGGTGATAATGCTTTTTCATACGTGTTAAGAGATGTAATTCGCTATGCTTATTCGCAAGATGTTATTTTAATTGCAAGTGCAGGTAATTCAGGCTCTAGCGCGCCACATTATCCTTCAGGTTATTCCGAAGTAATTTGCGTAGGTAATTCAACACAGGAAGATTATGTAGCCGGTAGTTCAAACTTCGGTTCAACAATAGACTTAGTTGCTCCAGGTTCACTTATAATGACGACTGCTAAAAATTCTGGTTATGCTCTTATTAGCGGAACTTCTGCTTCGGCACCATTTGTATCTGCCGCTGCTTGCTTAGTTTTATCTAAGCAAAGTTTTACTAATGAAGAAATTAAACAAATATTAAAATCAACTTCAGATGATATTGGTGAATCTGGCTGGGATTTAAGAAGCGGCGCCGGAAGATTAAATATTCTTAAAGCTCTTTCAGTTACTGCACCTTCAATAATTAAGTTTCATACTCCAACTCAGGACTTTGCAACATCAGGAAATAATATTACAATTGTTGTCTCAGTCCTTTCCCCCTACTTTACAAATTATAGTTTGGAAGTGGGCACAGGTTTTAATCCAACCAATTGGCTCCCTCTAATTACAAATAGTCTTACTCAAATTTCTAATCAGGAAATTTTTAATTTAAATGTTAGTGGTTATTTAGATTCAGTTTATACTTTAAGATTGATTGTTAATCAAACTACTGGTAGAACTCTTGAGGAACGTATTAATTTTCATATTGATAGGACAGCACCGGTAACTGAATTGATTTCTATGATTCCAGCATTCTATGGTGATAAAGCAACAGTCCTAGCAGCAATGTATACAGATGATCCGTCGGTAGTAAAAATGTATTATCGTGTATTTGGTGAACCCCAATTTAATTTTGTAACCTTAGATGGATTCACAATTAACAATCAGTTCGTAAAATCACTCCATTATGGTTTCATTCCAAAAGATCTAGTTAGTCAGAATACTTTATATGAAATATATTTTGAGGCTGAAAATCTTGTAGGACTAAAATCTGAGGTAAAGAATAATGGTGAATATTTTATCCTCCCAACAACTTATAACGCTGAAATATCAACCGAATATAAATTACCATATACATTGCCTGCCGGAAGTATCTTTGAAAAATCACTTGCTTTAACCTCAAGTAATAATAATAATATAATTCTTAGAACTAATTCAAATCCAAAAGTTTCTTCAATTTATAATTTTGAAAATGATACATTTACGTTAATTGATTCGCTGAATGAAAAGATCGTTAAAGATGTGGGAGATTTTAATGGAAATGGATTGACAGATTTATTAAACTATTTTGTTCGTGATGGATTTATAGATGAACAGACATCTTTAAATTCATCAACATTTACACAAAAATATTCAAACACTGGTAGTAAGTTTTGGCCTATACTTGCACGTGACATTGATGCAGATGGAATTGTTGAAGTATTTTCAGTTCAAAATGATACGACAGTTGAGGTTTGGGAAGTGCAATCAAATCTAAACTTAACTAAAGCAACATCCTTGAAGAATTTTTCTCCTGTAGGTTTTGGTGGGAATATTATCAACTCCCCAAATGCCGTAGTTGATGATATTGATGGTGATGGGATAAGTGAATTCTGGATGATTGATCAGGATGGTGATATTTATAGCTATAAGATCACTGGTAATAACCAATTTGTTGAACAATATGTGGTTCCAACTCAATTCCTTGGTTCCTCAGCTTATCTTACAAGCGGAGATTTTGATGGAGATGGTAAAAACGAGTTAGCTGTTTTACTTCATTCAATTGATGAATTGGATGTCTCGCCATTCTATCGTTTGGTTATTTTCAATCTTAATGGTGCTTCAGTAAATTTTATTATGGATCAAGCATTAATTGATGCTTCAACTGAATTCAATAATGCATTTAGAAAATCAGAAAACAGTATAAGATTGAACGATCTTAACAATGATGGTGATGATGAATTGATCTTATTTGTTTTTCCTTATGCTTATATTATTCAAAGAGATTTTAGCGATAATAAAATTATTGCATACAAAGAGAACATTAATTCAAATTCAATTTTTATTGGTGACTTAAATAATAACGGAATAAATGAAGTTGCTTTCCCAAATAATAATGAAATTGAGTTTTTTGAATTTTCGTTTTCGAATCAAGCCTCCACTCCTCATAATGTTTTAGGATTTAGCAAAGACTCAATCAGTATTCAACTAAATTGGAGCGGTTTGGCGGAAAGATTTTACATTTACAAAGGACTCGATGCCTCCAATTTAGAATTAATTGATTCATTGGTTTTTGAACCATCATATCTTGATATAAATGTTCAGAAGAACAAAACATATTATTATGCAGTCAAATCATATGATCCAGTTAAGGTTGAACCACTTTCAGGATTGAGCAATATAATTGAAGTTTATTCTCATACACCAGCACTACCAATTACTGCTGTCAGTAACAGTAACCGAAGTGTTATAGTTAAATTTTCTGAAAAAATGAAAAATACAATTGAGAACCTTCAATCATTCGAAATTCCAACTGTTGGATATCCTAATTCAATTACTCCGAATAATCAATACTCTTATCTACTTTCATTTAATGAGAATCTTCCTGATGGTGAATTAAATGTAATTATTAAGGACATAAAAGATTTTTATAATTCGCCGATTGAAACAGACACTTTAGCTTTTTTAGTATCACCTTTACCGGAAATCCAGTCTTTTTATGTTACTTCATTTGAAGTGGTTAATTCATATAAAATAAAAGTTAGTTTTAATTTTGGTGTAGATCAGCTATCTGCACAAGATTTAAATAATTATATTTTTACACCCGAGAATAAAGTTTCATCAGTATTATTAGACCCGAATGATTCTAAAACTATTTACCTGGATCTAACTAATCAGAAACCAATTGGATCAATAGGGAAGGAGTACGTTCTTAGAATAAATAATCTTCGATCTGATGTAATAAGCGGAAGTGTTTTTATAAACAGTGGTGCAGGTAGTTATTTGGTACTTTCATCTTTCGCAAAAGATCTTTCTGATGTTTACGTTTATCCCAATCCAACAAAAGAAGGAACTGAAAAGATTACTTTTGCTAACTTACCCCAGAGAGCAAAGATTACTATCTGGTCTATTGATGGAATTATGATTAATGAATTTGAAGAAACTGATGGTAATGGCGGTGTTGATTATAGTTTAATTGATTTGAGCGGAAATAAAATATCAACTGGAATTTACTTTTATCGAATTGTTCAGCTTGATGAAATGCTCAATGAAGGTGAAGAAAAGCTTGGTAAGTTTGCAGTTGTAAGATGAAATTTAGCAGAAAAGAAATATTTACAATATCAAATGGTATTAGTTTCCTTAGGTTCCTGCTTGTAATTCCATTGTGGTTTTTATTAGATAATTATGAATCTCAATCTGTGAGATATTTAACTTTTGCACTATGTGTTTTTGCTGCTGCAACAGATATGCTAGATGGATATCTTGCAAGAAAATTAAACCAGGTTACAGAAGTTGGGAAAATAATTGATCCTCTTGCAGATAAAACTGCGATGGCTGTTGTCGTTATAAAACTATTTCTAATTAATGAGATTTCTACTTTTTTCTTTCTCACTATTATATTAAGAGATTTAATAATATTTATCGGTGGATTATTTGTGTCTAAAAAACTAGGTAGAGTTCTTCCATCCAATAAGCTTGGAAAGCTAACAGTGTTATTTATTGGTTCGGTTGTACTAATGATATTAATTGGAATTAGTAGCGAAAACATAATTTATCAGGTTATTTATATTTTAAGTATAGTATTAATGTATGCATCATTATTAGCATACATATATAGAGCAATTGAATTTATAGAGAAAAAGAAAAATGAGTCTATTTAAAAATTTTAACTTCAATAAATTAAAAGAAGGTCTTAGTAAAACACGTGATAAAATTGTTAATTCCATTACTGAAACAGTTACTGGTAAAGCAGTAATTGATGAATTAACTTTAGATCAGATTGAAGAAATTTTACTTGGTTCAGATATCGGGTTTGACACAACTGAAAAGATCATTGAATCTGTGAAAAGAAATCTTAAATCTGAAAGAGATCGTTCTGGTGACAAAATAATCTATTTAATAAAAAAGGAGCTAACAGACGTTTTATCAGTCAAGAATTCTGATAGCAAAGAATTGTCCTTAAATAAACCTTACATTATTTTGATTGTTGGCGTAAATGGAGTGGGGAAGACAACCACAATAGGGAAATTAGCAAATAATTATAAAAAGATAGGCAAAAAAGTTATTGTCGGTGCAGCTGATACATTCAGAGCTGCTGCAAATGAGCAATTAGAAATTTGGGCTAAGCGAGTCGATGTTGATATTATTCAAAGTCTTAAAGGCACTGATCCTTCTTCTGTTGTATTTGAAACTGTAAAAAAATCGATTGATGAAAATTATGATATCGTTCTTATTGATACGGCTGGAAGACTTCACAACAAAACCAATTTGATGAATGAGCTTGATAAAATCAGACGAGTAATTAAGAAATTGCTCCCTGATGCTCCGCACGAGACACTTTTAATAGTCGATGGCAACACCGGTCAGAATGCAATACTCCAAGCCGAAGAATTTTCTAAAGTAACTGATATCTCAGGATTAGTAATTACCAAATTAGATGGTACAGCCAAAGGCGGAGTGGTTCTTCAGATTGTTGCCAAGCAAAATATTCCAGTTAAATTTATCGGTGTTGGCGAAGGTATCGATGATCTTCAGGAATTTGATTCTAAAGCATTTGTGGAAGCTATTTTTAATTAGGATCTTTTAATATGTTAATGAAAAAACCACGACATAGAATTTTTGATTATCCAACCAGGTTTTATAAACCTAAAGAAGATCCTCAAGAGAAATTAAAAAAAAGATTGGGTTTTCAAAGTTCCAGAAAATATAAACATAGAAAGAAGAGTCCTGTTATCTGGATTGTGTTTATAATTGCAGTGATTTTTATAATATTCAAATTGAGTGGCAAAGGATAAAATAGGAAATTAGCTAGTTTACATAATATACATTATCGGACATATTTTAATAAGTTACCATTCTGAAGTTTTTGAAATATTCTCATCAGTTCCAAATAACACCAACATATCATCTCTTTCAACTAAATAATTATAACTCGGCATCACAATCCTAACATCACGTTGTGATTCATCAAATAACTCTTTACTTTTTTTGATCATTAAAACTTCAAGTCCATAAATATTACGCAGTTTTAATTCTGCCAATGTTTTCCCAACAAAATTCATACTTGGTCTTTTTTCAATTATTGCATAACCATCTGCAATTCTAGAAACTCTGGATTCATTCAAAGTCGATAGTTCACGAGTTAATCCATCTGCAAGATCACTCTTTAATGTCTCTTTGTTATAGATAGATAAAATATCACTTCTTGATATGACGCCTACTACTTTTCTATCTTTTTCGTTTTCAATCACAGGTAATTCTTCTATATCACCTTTTATAACTATTTTTAATGCGTAATCCAGATCCTGTTTACGTGTAATTGATGCAACCTGGTTATCAGCAATATCATTTGCAATAAGTGATTCTTTTAATGAATCAAATTCTGTTATAAGATCTCGAATATGATTGTCCGAAATAACTCCAGAAAGATTATTGTTATCATCAACTAAATAAATCCGATGATGTTTTGATTCCATTAACTTAGAAACAACTATTTTAAGAGTAGCATTCTGATGAATTATAACCGGGTTTAACTGCATTACTTGCTCAGCATAAATGGATCTTAAAATTCCCATTTCTTTGCCGGCATACATCCGGTAACCTTGTTTTTCTAATAACTTCTGGTGTACCGAGCCTTTATTTACGATTTGAACTATCGTTGAGCTTACAATCACACCAAGCATAAGTGGGAGCATGATTGTATATTCTCTCGACATCTCAAAAATCATTAAAATGGCTGTGATTGGAATTGAGTTAATACCAGCTAGTGAAGCACCCATCCCTACAAGAATAAAAGTCGTTGGATCAGTTGGTATTCCGGTGGTTAAAGTAGTAAAATAAGAGAATAAATAACCGAGACATGCTCCGATAAACAATGCAGGAGCAAATGTACCGCCAAAACCACCGCTGTTCAATACTAATGGAACAAGAGTAAATTTTAATACTAATAATACGAGTACAATTTGCCAGGTAGATGAATTACTTAGAATTTTATTAATACCTAAATATCCTATTCCAAATATATCTGAATAAAAGTACCCGGATATACCAACAATCAAACCAACTATAACCATTGCCAGCCATCTGGGAAAAATTTTAGATATACTTTTTTTTAATATATAATTTGTAAGATCATTGTATTTTAGAAATAACACCGAAATAGCACCAGCAAGTAATCCTAAAAGTATAAATAGATAAAAGTAACTGTAACTGCCAATTTCAGGAGTGGAAAAAATAAATACTGAATCATTTCCTAAAAAGATTCGAGAGATTGCACTCGCTGTTACTGAGGCTAATATAAGTGCTGAAAATGTTGGTGTGTGAAAATCATTGAGCAAAATGATTTCGAGTGCGAAGAACACTCCTCCCAGTGGAGTATTAAAAATAGAAGCTATGGCTGCTCCCGCCCCAGCAGCAGTAAAAATTCTTCTTCTCTGATCAGAAAATTTTAGGAGCGTTGTAATCTTACTAGCAACGCCACCACCAAGTTGAGCCGCAGGTCCTTCAGGTCCAACTGTACCGCCCGATCCAATACAAATCACTGGTGCAAAAAAATGGAATAAGGTTGTTCTAAATTGAATTAAACCGCCTTTAAGAGCAACGGATTTTATGATTTCAAGTACTCCCCTTTTTTTGGAAATTTCCGGAGCCACTTTTATCATCAAACTCTGAATAAACATACCGATTGCTGGAAGCAAAATAACTGCTGCCGCACCTAAAAAATATAATCCTTCTTTTGTTCGTTCAAAAAATATATTATTGAAAAATTCAATAGATAAGTGGAACAAAACAGCAGATAAGCCTGCTGCTGCTCCGATAAGAATCGCATATAAACTAAATACTGTGTATTCAGGAAAAGTCGTTTTTTCTAAATAAAGTTTAACCTTATTAATTGAGTTATTGATATTTATTTTATACTCGGATAACTTCATTTCTTTTAATACTTATAAAAGCCCTCCCCGGATTTTCGACCAAGTTTGTTTGCCGCAACCATTTTCTTTAGTAACGGGCACGGTCTGTACTTTGGATCATTAAAACCTTCATAAAGAACATTCATTATTGCAAGGCAGACATCAAGTCCGATAAAATCCGCAAGTGTTAGTGGCCCCATAGGATGAGCCATGCCTAGTTTCATTACAGAATCGATAGCTTCCTTTGATGCCACACCTTCCATCAGTGCAAATATTGCTTCATTAATCATTGGCATTAAAATTCGATTTGATACAAAGCCGGGATAATCAAAT
>OEIV010000133.1_pt1 | contig 46868 bp, 33 predicted proteins | sample 1539231 | NCBI WGS metagenome assembly OEIV01 (sample SAMN03794762, study PRJEB22550) | activated sludge metagenome | feature: wastewater treatment plant; material: activated sludge; isolation source: Wastewater treatment plant of a petroleum refinery complex | place: Argentina: Buenos Aires ... | reverse complement strand
GAGGTGGGGTGCTGAGCTTCGTTGAGAAACCAGCAAAGGGCCGAATCGCTCAATGGCCAAATGAGCACAATGACGGGCGAGAATTCTGCGAGAGAACAGCCGGGCTGTAGGACCCGGGAGTCAGTCGGAAAGGAACGACATGTCGATTCGTGTGATGCTGGGGGCGTGCGGCGTGGCGGCGGGCGTGTGCGGCTTGTCCGGCATGGCCTCGGCGCAGAGCGAGCTCTATATCTCCGAGTACAAGTATCAGGACGCCCAGATGTCGGCGGTTAGGACCGATGGCACCTCGCCGCGGACCATGTTCTCGCTCTCGCCCTCGCTGTGGCTGCCGATCGGGATCGCGTATCGCCCGTCGACGGGGCGGCTGCTGTGGATGGACTCGGCGGGCGCGAGCGACGTGATGTCGGCGACGACCACGGGAGCATCGCAGCAGACGCTGGCGACGGTGCCCGGCTTCTGCAAGGGCGTGTCGCTCGACGCGCAGGGACGGATCTACTTCGGCTCGGACAACACGGTGCAGCGCGTCAACGCCGACGGCACGGGGCGCGTGGTGCTGTTCACGTCGGTGAGCCCGTACCCGGTCGGGGCGCCGTATGTCGACGCGACCAACGGGCACGTCTACTTCGGCGACGACGGCGAGATCAAGCGCATCAACCTCGACGGCACGAATCTCAAAGTCGTGATCCACGGCATCAGCCAGGCGCGGGCGATCGGGCTCGACATCGCCAGCAGCCGCATCTACTGGATCGACGCGGACCCCATCTCGGACTACATCGGACGCGCCCGCCTCGACGATACGCAGTTCACGGTGCTGATCGACGGCTCTCCCAGCGTGGTGCAGAGCAGCGGGCTCATCGACTTTGTCGTTCATCCGGCGGGCAACGCGATCTACTTCGCGGATGATTTGGTCGACGAGGTATACAAAGCCAATCTCGCCGGCGCGGGCAAGCAGGTGATCTTTGCGAGCGTGAGTGACCGCTCGCCATCGGGCCTGTCGCTCGACACCGGGGCGATCACGCAGTCGCTGCACGACGTTGATCACAACGGCATCGCGGACGACGTCGACATCGCGGGCGGCGCGGCGGATTGCGACAACAACGGCGTGCCCGATCGGGCCCAGATCAAACCCTGCGAGCAGTTGAACCTGCTGCTGGACAGCGGCTCGAACGCGGCGATCTCCAACGGGCACGCCATCGGGAGCGTGAGCCAGTGGCAGATGCTCCAGCCCTTCGACGTGCCGGGCGGCGGGTGGGATATCGACCGCATCGGCCTCGATGGGTTCACGGTGAACTATCACGACGGCTCGGGGATGGACGTCGCGCTCTTCCCGGACGACGGGTCGGGCCAGTATCCGGACGAAACCAGCGCGCCGATTGCGGCGACGGTCATGAACTTCCGGTTCAACATCAACAAGGTGAACTGGCAGTATGCGCCATTGAAGGCGACGCTTGCGCCCGGGCGCTACTGGGTGCGGGTCGTGGCCCATGTACCCGCCGTGTATCAGTCGTCGCCCAACCGCGGGTTCACCGGCCTTGGCGCCTGGGCGCGGACCGGCTCGGGGAGCTATGTGAGCGTGCCGCCGATGGCGCTGCGGCTGATCGATGACTTGGCCTGCCCGGCGGACTTCAACGGCGACGGGTTCGTGAACGGCAACGACTACGACGAGTTCGCCAGCGCGTTCGACGTGGCGGACCTGGCGGCCGACTTCAACCACGACGGCTTTGTGAATGGCGATGACTACGACGCCTTCGCGGAGCATTTCGACGCCGGGTGCTGAAGAAAGGGCACGGGGCGAACAGTATTGGCAGGGCTTGATACGCCGCACATAGGAATTTGCCTTTGCTTGCAAGGCCGGCCTCGACGCGGGACATTGGTGGTCCGACGTCGCGGGGAGAAGCGAGGCTCGAATGAAACACGGCAAGCACGTGGCGGGCTTGGCCTGCGCAGCGACGGCACTGATGACCTCCGCGGGCCTGGCCCGGGCGGGGACGATCTTTGTCGATGCGTCAAAGCCGCCCAACTCCGGCAACGGCGCGTCCTGGGGCACGGCGTTTGGTGGGCGCACTGGGTTGCAGGCGGCGCTGGCGATCGCTCAATCGGGCGATCAGGTCTGGGTTGCGGACGGCGTGTATGCGCCCGGGCTGAATGGCGCGCCGAGGTCCAGCACGTTTGCGCTCAAGAATGGCGTGCGCGTACTGGGCGGGTTCGCGGGCGGCGAGACGAGCGCCGACCAGCGCGATCCATCGCTGCACGTCGCGGTGCTGTCGGGCGACATGGCGGGGAACGGCAGCAATTGGCCGAACTACGCCGACAACGCGTACCGCGTGGTGACGTGCATGAGCCTGGGCCCAACGACGGAACTCGACGGGTTCACGATCCGCGACGGGCACAACGATGATCCGGCGTTTCCATTCCAGGGGTACGGGGCTGGGATGGTCGTGTCTGGCGGCGCGATGACGATCCGGCGCTGCGATTTCACGGCCAACTACACCGATTGGCTCGGGGGCGGGCTGGCGATCCTGGATGCGTCACCACTCGTCGAAGACTGTGTGTTCAGCGGGAATCAAGGCCACTCGGGCTGCAACGCGGCCCAGGCGCGGAGCAATGCGATCTTCCGGAACTGCGCGTTCGTCGGCGATTCGCACGTGACGGGAGGGACCGCGGGCGTGGGCATCCTGAGCGGACCGCTGCTGCCCAGCGGTGACGATGGATCGAATCTCACGGTCGAGGACTGCCTTTTCTCGATCGACGAGAACGAGTTCAGCTGCCCAACCGGGATGAGCATCTACGTCTCGGCGGGAACGGCCGACATCCGGCGCACCGACTTCTTCAACAACATCAGTTGCGGCGGCGGCTCGGGCGTATCGGGCGACGGCGAGGTCAGGATCGATCGCTGCCGCTTTGTCGGCAACGAGGGCATGTCCGACGGCGGGGCCGCGATCCACACCTTCGAGGGTTACTACACCGTTACAAACTCGCTGTTCCACGCCAATGACCGGAGAGGCTTTTCAACCATCTTTTGCGGCGGTCGCCTTCGCGCCGTGAATTGCACGGTCACGGACAACGGAGAGACAACCCACTTTCACCATGCCGTCATAGGCGGCGGGGATATCTCGCTTGAGAACTGCGTCGTTTGGGGCAACAGGAGCTTCAACGGCGATGCCTCGGCGGTTGCGTTCGAGGGTTCCGGGCCCTTGCCCCGGTTCGACCGATGTCTTGTGCAGGCGTGGGACGGGCGCTTCCCCGGGAACGACTCGTTCGCCGCGGACCCGCTCATGGTCGATCCGAACGGCGCGGACAACGTGCTGGGCACGCTCGACGATGATCTCTCGCTAGGCGCGGGCTCGCCCGCGATCGATCGCGGACGCAACGCGGCGCTCACGGAAACCGGTCAGGGAACGACGCTCGATCTCGCCGGGAACCAGCGCTTTCGCGACGACCCCGACGCGCCGGACCTTGGCGTCGGCACGCCGCCGCTGATTGATCTTGGCGCGCTGGAACGCCAGGCGGCGTGTGCCGCGGATCTGAACGCCGACGGCTTCGTCAATGGTGACGACTACGACGCGTTCGCGGACGCGTTCGACTCAGGAGACCCAGCGGCCGACTTCAACGACGACAGCTTTGTGAACGGCGATGACTACGACGCCTTCGCGGAGCGCTTCGAGACGGGGTGTTGAGGAAGAAGGCACTTGGCACGAAGGAAGAAGAGCACAAGGCAGCAGCGGAAGAACTGGCAGCAGCAACAGAAGAAGAAGGCGGGGATGAGCGCCAAAGCCCGGAGCGGATGATCACACCCGAATCACTCCTTCTTCGCCGGGGTCTTGCGAACCTTGTCCTTGGGGATGTGCAGGTCCTGGAGCTGGCGGCGGAGTTCTTCCTGCCGGGCTTCCTCGGCCTTGCGCTCGATTTCGGCGCGCTGCTCGGGCGTCAGCTCGGCGGGCATTCCGGGGAGGAGTTCTTTCTGCTCGGGGCGCACATACGGGATCGGCCTGATGCCCTGCTCGCGCGCATCCTTGATGAGCACCTGGAGATACTGAAACTCGCCGGCGATCGCCTTCTGGATGTCCGCCTCGAGGTTCTTGGTGCCGGTGTCGAGCGCGCCGTCGAAACTGGCGAAGGAGGCCTGGTCGAAAGTGGTCTCGTCGCCCAGGAGCGCGCGGAGCTTCTTGGTGCGTTCGAACTCTTCCTTGCGGGCCTGGCCCATCATCGTGGTCTCGAGGCCGACCATGTGCTCGCGGTTGGCGTCGGTGAAAAAGCCGATGTAGCAGTGTTTGGGCGTGAGCATGAGAAAGGTGTCGATGCCGATCTTGCGGAGCACCGAGGCCAAGAGCACGCTCCCGTCGACGCAGTTGGCCTGCTTCATGTCGAACGATTCGTCGAGGAATCGGACGTGCTGGCTGGGCACGCGCCCTTCGCGGGTGGAGACGCGCGAGATATCCGAGTACGTGATGCCGCGCTGCTGGAGCACGTTCCACACGGCGTAGACCTGCTTCAGCACCTCGTCGACCGAGCCGCCCTGGTAGCCGATGAAGTTCTCGACGGTGCGCGAGTCGATCGCCTGCTTCAGAATCTGATCGACCCAGGGATGGTCCTCGTTCACATAGGCCGCGAAGAGGAAGCTGATGTTGTGCGCGATCATCTCTCCCTTCTCGTCGGGCGGTGACAGGTGCAGGTATGGGCAGTCGTTGATGGTGTGGAGCGTGCAGACCTGCACGTCCTCCTCGGTCTCGGCGTCACCGAGCTTCACCTTGAACACGACGTTGACCGGGAGCGGCTGGCGGACGCGCGCCAAGTCCTTGTACTTCCATCGGATCTTTGGCGCCACGCCGTAGGTCGCGCCCTCGGTCGAGAGCACGCCCTTGAAGGTGCTGGGCTCCATGACATCCGGGCACTCGATGGTGACCTTGATGGGCGTATCGGCCTTGGGGGCCTTGACCATGACGTAGAGCCAGCCCTCGGGGTCTCCCAGCGTCTGCTCGATCGTCTTGATCTCGATCTTGATCTGCTCGATCATGGGGAGCTCGGAGAGCTCCTCGCGCGCGTCGCCGGCCTTGGCGGTCGCCATCGCGATGATCATCGACGGATAGAGCTGGTTGGCGGGATCAACGTGGCAGGTCCATGCGTCGGACTTGGCGCGGTCCGTTTCGCCTGTCGTTCCGCGTGTCGTGGCGCCCGTATCGGCAGCGAGGGCGTGGTTGGTCAGCGCGGGCGCGGGTGCGAAGAAAGACGCGGCCGCGACGATGATCGCAAAGCGAGAGAGCATGCAGTCCTCCAATGGTCGGGGATCATACGTCCGCCGGCGGCGGAGGTGCCCCGAATCGGCGATCGTGACACCGGCGATACAGAGTTCTCGGACATGGGAGCGAGCATCCGCGGGTTTCGGACAAACCCGCGCACACGCCCAGGGTTGCGCGGGGGGGGCCGCGCGAGGGCCTCGCCCCGGCGGGCGTACCATGATCCGCCGCTCCGGAAAGGCCCGGCGGCACGGAGACGATCATGGCCACGACCATCGGCGAAGTAATGACCAAGAACCCCGTGTGCGCGACGCCCGGGATGAGCATCCGCCAGCTCGCGGCCCTCTTCTCCGAGCACGGCGTGTCGGGCGCGCCGGTCATCGGGCCCGACGGCAAACTCGTCGGCGTCGTCTCTCGCACCGACCTCTTCCGGCGCGTGACCGCCGAGGCGAGCGGCCCGAGCGCGGGCTACCTCTTCGACCTGCTCAACGACCGCGCCCCCGCGGAGCGTCAGCCCATGCCCGAGCCCCTCATCGTCGTGGGCGATTTCATGACCGAATCGCCCGTGACGGCGGGCGCGACCGACTCGGTCAGCGCGATGGCGCGAAAAATGGCCGAGCGGCGCGTTCATCGCGTCGTGGTGGTCGACGCGAACAAGAAGCCCATCGGCGTGGTGACGACGCTGGACCTTCTCCGCGTGTTCCCGGCGTGAATCGGCGTTGCTTTCGCTCGCCCTCAGATTGACCTAGGAAAGGACCCGCGCCGGTGCGCGGGTCTTTGTCATGGATAACTGTGTCGATCGAATCGAACGTTGCTGCACCCGGCGGCGGACTCAGCACCCTGCCTCGAAGGCCGACGCGAAGGAGTCGTAGTCGTCGCCGTTGACGAAGCCGTCGGCGTTGAAGTCGGCGCGGATATCGCCGATCTCAAAGTACGACGCGAAGAGGTCGTAGTCATCGCCGTTGACGAAGCCGTCGGCGTTGAAGTCGGCGGGACATGGGGGCTGAGGGTCGTCGAATCGCAGGTCGTCAAACCCTACCGTCGCGCTGGAGGAGTACATCCTGACGCGATGGATGCCCGGCACGGACACAACCAGCGGCAACGCGTAGTTGTCGTTCCGCGTGTCGGACGCGATCATGATCCCGCTGATGTCGTAGGCTTCGAGCGTCTTGGTGCCGGGGATCGAGAAGAGGTCGCCGACCACCGACACAACCGACACGACTCGAGGCTGCTCGCCGGAATGATCAAAGAACCTCGCGTCGATTGGATTGGCCGGGTCGTACGTCAGCGTTCCGGCGGAGGTGGAACCGCCGATCACGTTGAGGCCGCTCGGAGTGCCCGGGCCGTGAACGACGACCGCGATAAACGGTGAGCCCGATGAGAATCGCACGCCGTGGGTCGCCAAGTACTGATCGCCGAGGCGCGATTGGACCGGGATCGTGGCCCCGGGTTGGTTGGTCATGCCGGGGAGCAGTTCAAAGTCGATGTATAGGGGCTGGGCCAAGGCAGGCGCAGCGGCCATGGCCACCATCAGCAAGGGGAACCGCGTCGGTCGAAACCGGATGGTCTCCATGGACAACTCCTTGTTCGATCGCCCGTCGCAGACGTCGAGCGTGTGGGACAGGCGACGCGGTTCCTTAGCACCCCGCTTCGAACGCCGATGCGAAGGCGTCGTAGTCGTCGCCGTTCACAAAGCCGTCGTTGGTGATGTCGGCCTGGGTATCGGCGACCTCGAACCAGCTGGCGAAGAGGTCGTAGTCGTCGCCGTTGACGAAGCCGTCGCCGTTGAGATCGGCGGGGCAGGGGGCGCCGGCGGAGGGGGGGGCGTCGTCGGGGGTGATCCAGCCGGTGTTCTCGCCCCACGCGGAGCCGCCGGAGCGGGGCGGCGGGCGCCGACGTAGTGGGTGGCGTCGTCGAGGTTGATCCAGCCGACGTTCTCGCCCCAGGCGTAGCCAGTGAGGTGGCCGGTGACGGTGTTGAGGTTGACGCCGAAGTCGGTGCCGTTGACGTTGGCGTAGGAGACGCCGTTGGTCGGAGTGCCGTCGCCCATGTTGATCCAGCCGATGTTCTCGCCCCAGACGTAGCCGGAGAGGAAGGAGGTCTCGATGAGGACGCTTTGGGAGCCAGGGGGGCTACCGGCATCGGCGAAGTTGAGCCAGCCGACGTTTTCAGACCAGGCGTATTTGTTGACGGCATCGATGTGCTGCTGGGCCAGCGCGGCGGGACCAGCGGCGGCGGCGAGCAGGGCGACGATTGCGGGGCGGTTCATGGGATGGTCCTTGTCGAATCGACCGTGGTTCAGTTTAGCGGAGGGGGTGTCGAACAGCCAAGTGAATATGCGTGACAAGGGGGACGGGAAGACAGCTTTTCGGGGTTCGGGCGGGGATAAAAAGGCCTAAATATGGAGTTACGGTAGCGATGAGGACGGACGAGCCCGGATCAGTACGTGATGTTGGCGTGGGGATCGGTGGTGCCCAAGGTGCTGACGGCGGAGTTGCCGTTGACGCCGGCGGTGGCGACGGCGCTTCGATCGACGATCGGGCCGTAGATGTTGTTGGCGGCGAACTGCCAGTTGATGGTGTTGTCGGAGCACCAGTTTCCGATGATGACGTTTCGTTCGCCGTCGATGTCGATGCCGCGGTCGGTGCCGGTGACGCGGTTGCCCTCGATGACCGAATCGGTGGTGAGCATGTGGATGCCGGCGCCGTCGGTGAAGACGGCGTTGGTGACGCAGGTATTACCGCGGATGGTGTTGCCGTTGAGGGAAAGGCGGATGCCGTCGCCGGAGTTGTACTGGGATTTTGAGTCAAGGACCTGAACGTGCCCGCCGCCGTCGATGCCGTGGGAATTGTTGTCGTTGACGAGGCAGCGGTTGACGACCGTGCCGCCGTTGGCGTAAATGCCGACGCCGTTGTTATTCGAGGCGACGCATTCTTCGAAGTGGGTCCAGGACCCATGGAAGCCGGTTCCGTTGCCCGTGGCGGTGCAGGCGCGAACCAAGCCGCTTTGCGCATAGATGCCGGCGTTCGTGTTTCCGGTGAGCATGCATCCCTCGGCGGTACCGCCACGGACGAGGCCGATGCCATAGAGGCCGTTATGTGCGGCGTTGGTGTTGACGGCGCGTCCCTGGTACTCGAAGTAGACGCCTGATTGGGAGTTGTTGGAGTACTCACCGTTGAGCACGGTGCAGTCGTTGTCGGCGTAGACGCCGTGCTGCGTATTGAGGCGCGCGACGCACCCGTCAATGACGCTTCCGTCGTCGAGGGAGAAGCCGTGCCCGGAGTTTGAGGATGCCTCGCAGTTGATGACGCGGCTCTTGGTGGTGGTGAGGCCGCCGGCGTAGTTGTTGAGGAAGCGCACGTTCTCGACGGTGGCGCCGACCACGGAAGCGAGGTTGGCGCCGCCCTGGTCCCAGAACCGGATCGTGCCGTCGCGGAGGTTGACGCGCGTGGCGGTGGCGTTGGTGACGGCGACGCCGGTGAGCGAATCAGCGCCACCGACAAGTTCGAAGCCCCGAAGATCGATCGTGACCGCGCCCTGGGAAGCCAGGGCGATCTCGATGCCGTGCTTCCCGAACTCGCCCTGCAGCTTGCCGGTGAGGTAGTAGGAGCCGGGCTGCGTGATCTTGAAGACGCTGTCGCTGTCGCCGGGGGTGTTGGTTGCGTTGATGGCGATGCGAGGCTCAACCTCGGCGAGCGTTTTCATGGTCGAGGCAACCGGGCCGCCGGGCGGCGTGAGCGGGCCGGCGATGAGCAGGCCGGCGGTGGCGGCCAGCATGAGAGCGCAGCAGGACACGGCGATGACGCGAGAGCGCGACAGCTTCATGGTCGGATTCCTTGAGAAAGTTTGGATGTCCGACTTCAGTGCGTTGCGGCGAGGGGGGGCGGCCAAGGGCGCGCGACAAAAAACGCTCCCGAATGGCGGGGCATCAACCAAACGCGGAGCGGTTGCGGCTCAGTACTGGATATTCGCCCACGGGCTCGTCGCCGTCGCTGCGCTCCCGATCGGACCCACGTCGTTGCCCGCGCTGATCCCGCCGTAGTTGTTGGCGCTGTTGCGAGAGCTGTTGCGGATGATGACGTTTCCGCCGCTGGTGGTTTGGATGCCGTAGTCGGCGGAGATGAGAGTATTGCCCTCGATTCGTCCGGCATCGCCGGTGAGCCTGATGTTCGCGCCGACCGTCGCGCCGTTTCCGTTTGAGTCGAATCGCCCGCTCAGCACCACTGTTCCCGAGGAGCCCTCGACGCCGTCGCCGCTGTTGGACCGCGCGGTGCAATCGCGCCACACGTTCCCGAACCGACCGTTGAAACCATCGCCGGTATTCTCGTCCGCACGGCATGTTTCAAAGATATTGCTATCGCCCACCACGAACCCCGACCCTGCAGTGTTCTTGGCCGAGATGCACTCGACAAATGTGTTCCGACTGATCCCCACGAACCCGCTTGAGGCGCCGCCCGACACGTTGCACCGCGTCAGCACGCAGTCGCTGGCCACCGTGATGCCGTTGGCCGTACATGAGCGTGCGTCGACTCCCTCCAGGACCGACGCGTCCCCGACGGACACGCCCTGGGATGTCATCGTCTGCACCTGGACCCGACGCACCGCCGAGTTGTTGCCGACATACACGCCGACGGTGCCGCCGGACACGCGACAGTCCTCGACCACGGCGTAATCGCTGGCCGCGACCCCGAACACAAACCCCTGAAACTGACAGCGCGCAACCGAGATCCGATTCTGGCCGTACACACCGGTTCCGGAACCCGCGCAGGTCATCGAACAATCCCGAACCACCACGTCCACCTTGTTCAGGGCGTTGACGCCCGAAACAACGCTCGTCGCGGTCAGACCCTCCACAACGCACTGGTTGCCGACATTCACCGCAGCGCCCGCCGTGGACACGCGGCAGTTGCGCACCACGCTCCGGTCTCCCACGTTGATCGCGTCCACCGACGTGCTCGCCTGGATCGCCATCACGTTCTCGACCAGGGAATCAGCGCCAATGGAAATCGACAGATACGGCCCGGAACGGAAAGCGCCATTCCGCACCATGATCCGCCCGACCCCGCTGTAGCCCACGACCCCGTAGCTCGCCCCGCTCACACCCGTGATGGTGTAACCGTTCAGGTCGATCGACACGTCCGCGCTCGACACCGCGATCGCGTGCTTGCCCGACGTCATCGTGATGTTGCCGGTCAGGTAATAGCTCCCAGGCTGCGAGATCAGATACGTCTCGTTGGCGCCGCCCGGCGTGTTCGTCGAGTTGATCGCGATCCGCGGCTCGACCTCGCTCAGCGTCTTGTACGTCGGGCTCACCGCACCCACGGGCGGATCCAATGGCCCGGCGACAACGCGCGATGCGATCATCGCGGCCGAGGCCAGAATCGTCAACGAGGCGATCGTCGTGCAGGTCAACGCGGTGCGGTTCATGCGGAGTTTCCTCTGTTTGTACGAGCGGCGCGTCGCTCAAGGTCCGGGATGATTCAGTACGAAAAATTTGCGTTTGCATCCGTCGTGCCAAGACTGCTGGCGGCGGAGTTTCCCGTGACCGAGCCACTCCCGGGAGAACGCCGATCGACAATCGGCCCGAACACGTTGTTGCTGCCCAGCTGCCAGTTGGTGGTGTTCCCCGAGCACGTGTTGCGGACAATGATGTTGTTGTTCCCGGTCACCAGAATGCCGTAGGCGTTGCTTGTGCAGATGTTGCCCTCGATGCGGTTGCTGCTGGACGCGGTGTAGATCCCGATCGAGCTCCCACCGCCTCCACCGCCGTTCAGCGTGCTCGAGTTCGAGAGGGCCAGACACCGGTAGGTCAATTGGATGCCGGTCTGCCCGTTGTTACGGGCGGTGCACTGCTGGATGGTGCCACCCCCGGCTATAAAGAACCCGCTGTTCCCGTTCGACTCGGCGGTGCACGCGGTGATGACGCCGCCCTCTCCGACGGAGAACCCGTCCGCGTTGCCGCTCGCGGCCGAGTTATTGATGGTGCAGCCGGCGGCGGCGAGGAAGCCCCAGGAAAGGTTGGTGTAGGAAGAGCACCCGGCGATGCTGGATGCCGGACCGACATCGATGCCCGTCCCGGCGTTGCTGTAGGCCGTGCACTGGCGCACGACCACGCCGCCCTCGGCGGAGATGCCGCTGCTGCCGTTGCCGGAAGCCGTGCAGTCCGACAGCGTGCACGCGTTGGCGACGGCCAAGCCCGTCGAGCCGTTGTCAGACGCAACACAGCGTTGAACGACACTTGAATTCCACAGCGAGAGCCCGAAACCCACATTGGAGACGAGCTTCAGATCCTCCATGTGGCAGTCCGAGGCCGGCTGCGTTACCAGGTCAACGCCGCTCTCGCCCCAGTTGCGGATGGAGCCGTTGCGCACGATGATCCGCCTGAGCCCTGACGCGGTCGCGGAGACGCCGTCGAGCGAGCCCGCGGCTCCAACAACCTCATACCCCATGAGGTCGATCGTCACGCCGGATGTCGCGATCTCGATGCCGTGCTTGCCGCCGGCGCCCGTGACCTTGCCGGTCAAGTAGTAACTTCCCGGCTGGGTAATCTTGAAGACGCTGTCGGCGTCGCCCGGCGTGTTGGTCGCGTCGATCGCGATCCGCGGTTCAACTTCCGTCAGCGTCTTGTAGGTCGAGCTGACCGCCCCGCTCGGCGGGTTCAACGGCCCGGCGATCGCGATTACCACCGCCGCCGCACCAAGCACGCAACCGACCACCCCCAGTGAAACACGATGAAGCACTATATTTCGCATCGTTCTGTCTCCAATACGCGACGGCAAGCGGCCGCTCACCATTGCACAAACGGGTGCAGAATACCACGCGAGCTTTGCCGCCCCAAGCCAAAAGCCCGAGACTAACTTCGTTCTTCAGCCACGCCCTGTGCGGTGCTTCCGATCTCGGCACTGCGGCCTCGACATCGCCACGTCCGACATCTCAGAACGACACGTTCACGTTCCCGTTCGGAGCGGCGTTCATCTGGGCCTCGGTCGTCACGATCGTTCCCACGATGTTCGAGCCCGCGATGTCGAAGTTCACCGCGTTGCCGGTCGCGTAGTTCCGCACCACCAGGTTCCGCCCCGCGTCGACATCGATCCCGCGCGGGTTGTTGATGACGTGGTTTCCCTCGATCCTGCCGTACGGGCCCGCCATGTGCACGCCCGCGCCGCTCCCCGAGCGACCGTTGCTTGCGCACGCATTCTCCAAGATGAGCGACCCCGAGCCGGCAAAGACCCCGTCGAACATGTTGAACGCGCTCGAACAGCGCGATACCACCGAGCCATCGCTCGCCATGATCCCGTGGAACTGGTTGCTCTCGGCGGCACACTCTCGCGCGGTCGCTCCTGACTCAACAACGATCCCCGCGCCGCCGTTGGCGCCGGCCGAACTGGCGCTCACGACGGATCCGATCGAGATCCCGATGCCTGTCCCGCCGTTGCTCCGGGCGCTGCACCCCTCCACCACGCCGGATTGACCGACTCGGATCCCGTACTCACTGTTGAAAACCGCGCTGCACGAGCGAACGACCGCCGCATCGCCCGCGTCGATTCCGTGCCGGCCGCACGACGACACGCGGAGGTTCTCGATCACAAAGCCGCGTCCTCCCGACGCGAGCATCACGCCACCACCACCCCAGGCCGTGATGCTCCCGTGACGCACCGTGATGTCGCCAAAGCCCTCGTAGGCCACGATCGCCGCGCCGGACTCTTCCAGACCCGAAAGCGCGAACCCCATCAGGTCGATCGATACGCCGCCCGATTCGATGCGGATGCCGTCCTTGTCCGCCGCCCCCACCATGTCGGCCGTCAGGTAGTACGAGCCCGGCGCGCTGATACGGAACTGGCTCGTCGCGTCGCCCGGCGTGTTCGTCGCGTTGATCGCGATCCGCGGCTCGACCTCCGTCAGCGTCTTGTGCGTCGAACTCACCGCACCCGCGGGCGTATCGAGCGGCCCGGCGAAGACCATCATCGCGGCGGCGCCAACAACCAGGCCCGCCGCGCTCCAACCACAACGACGAATCACGCCCCGCCACATGGGTGTTCCTCCGCTGAAGCACCTTGCACGGTCGCGGACGCGCCCGATCCATCTTCATGCCAAAGCCCAGTGTTCGCCTTGCTTCGCGTCCGCGGCAGATCGTCCGGTGCTCCAATCCCAATGCCTGATGCCCGATGCCTCTCCTCAACACCCCGCCTCAAACGCGCTTGCGAATGCGTCATAATCGTCGCCGTTCACGAACGTATCGCCGTTGAGGTCCGCGCCGATCTCTCCAGCCTCAAACATCGACGCGAAGTAGTCGTAGTCATCGCCGTTGACGAAGCCATCAGAATTCAGGTCGGCCAGGCACAAAGCCACCCACTGGATATCGTCGATGCCCCAGATACTGTCGCCAGACGCGTCCATCTGCACGCGCACGATCGGCGGGCGCTCGTTCCGCCACACGCCGACGAACTCGCCGCTGCGGTACGAGCCCTCCGTGCCCTCGATCGCAAACGTGCTCGTCGATCCGTCGGAATGATGCACGATGAACGTGGTGCCGGTGTGGTCGATGTCCGAGAGCGCAAAGCCGTTCACGCCGCCGGGGAACAGCATCTCCAGGTACGGCTTCTCGTTGTGCTTGAGCCCGAAGCTCCCGTTGGGGTTCGAGCCGCCGAACACGCGCCCCGTGCGGATCTCCGCCAAGTGAGACGACGATGAATCCGTGAAGACCAGGCCGGCGGGGAACAGACCCGCAACGCCAGACACGTTCTGCAGGTCGGTGAAGCCGCTCTCAAAGTCGACCAGGTGCGTCGGCGTCGCCACGCCGCAGTCCGCCAGCCACTCGGCCCGGCGTGCCGCGATGTCTGGCGCGTCGTTGGTCGCCGCGTTTCGCACCACGATCTCGCCGGCGGCGCCCGCGCTCGAGACTGCCAGCGCGCACCCCACGCCGCCCATCCAGCCCGCGAGCTTCGCGTTCATCATGCACCTCCATTGCTTGTTGCCTCATGAGCCTAAAGGGCGAACCACGTCCGCGGCAATGGAGTGCAAGGCCCACGAACACAATGAAAACGCCCGCGACCTTCGCCGCGGGCGGTGCAATCAACTTCGGTCCCAACGTGAATCCGCCGCGAGTGACTCCACGCTCACGCATTGATGCCGCGGCCTTCGCTCGCCAGCGCCGCCTCGTGCACCGCTTCGTGCATCGTCGGGTGCGCGTGCATGGTGACGATGAGCTCCTCGCTCGTCGCCTCCAGCCGGCGCGCCAGCCCCAGCTCGCCGATCAGTTCCGTCGCCTGGTCGCCCATGATGTGCGCGCCCAGGATTTCGCCGCGCGGCAGGCCGCGGATGATCTTCACGAACCCGTCGGTGTTGCGGGCCGCGATCGCCTTGCCCGCGGCGCTGAACGGGAACTTGCCGACCTGGTAGTCCTTGCCCGCGACCTTGCCCATCGCCTTCAGTTCGCGCTCGGTATAGCCGACGCTCGCAACCTGCGGGTGGCAGTACGTACACCCGGGAACCGTCGAGTAATCGTTGCCGATCGGCTCGTGGTGCAGCTTCTTCTCGCGCCACGCGATCCGCTCCACGCACAGGATCGCTTCCTCGCTCGCGACGTGCGCCAGCCACGGCGGGCCGATCACGTCGCCGATCGCGTAGACCCCAGGCAGGTTCGTCTTGTAGTCGCAGTTCTGCTGCTCCTTCTTCGACGGGTCGTAGTCGGTCTTGATGTGGTCCTTCACCACCTCAAGCCCCAGCGACGCGTCGAACAGGCCGTCGAAGCGCCCCTTCACGCCCACCGCGAGCAGCACCTTGTCGGCCTCGAGCACTTCCTTCTTGCTCTCGTCGGCCTTGCCCTTGCCGTCCGGGCCGACGACCCACGGCGCCACCGTCACCTTCACGCCGGTCGCCGTCTTCTCCACACTCGTCGTGGTCGTCGACGTCTTGATCTTCATGCCGTGCTTGACGAACAGCTTCTCAAGCGTTGTCGAGATCTCGTCGTCCTCGACCGGCAGGATGCGCGGGAGCATTTCGACGACCGTCACGTCCGTCCCAAACGTCTTGTAGAAGTACGCGAACTCCATCCCGATCGCGCCCGCGCCGATGACCACCAGGGACTTGGGCATCGACTTGGTGTTCATCGCCTCGCGCGCGCCCATGATCTTGTCGCCGTCGAACTTCGCGAAGGGCAGATCGCGGGCCACCGACCCTGTCGCCACGATCACGTGGTTTGCGGTGATGGTCTCGCGCGCCGTCTTGCCCGTGTTCTCGCAGGGCGCGTGCGTCAGCTCGTCCTGCACCTTGCAGTCGTACACCTCGACCTTGCACGGGGCCGCGCCCTTCCGCGCCGACACGATCTTCGCGTTGCCGACGATGTGCTCGATCTTGTTCTTCTTCATCAGGAAGCCGACGCCCGCGTTCAGCTTCTTGGCCACCTCGCGCGAACGACCGATCGTCTTGTTCCAGTCCACGCCGATCGAGCCGTTCACCGTCAGGCCCCAGTCCGCGGCCTGCGTGTGCACCTTCTCATACAACTCCGCGTTGGCGAGCAGCGCCTTGGTCGGGATGCACCCCCAGTTGAGGCACACGCCGCCCAGCTTGTCGCGCTCGATGATCGCGACCTTGTACCCGAGCTGCGCCGCCCGGATCGCGCCGACATACCCGCCCGGACCAGCCCCGATCACGACAACATCGAAATGGCGTTCGGCCATTGTTCAGCCCTTTCCAATTGGACGCGACTATAGGAGGAAGCGGCCGCGTTTGGAGCCTTCCATGGCCAAGCCCGTGCTCACCAAGGGCATCACGCCTGAGAGCTTTGAACCCCTTCGACATCCCCATTTTTTTCTGGACTTGCCCCGGTCTCCGCGGTCTACTGGGTATTCGCCCCGGCTCATGTCTGCGCACGAGCAAGGGTCCAGAAACGCAAGGGCACAATATGACTCGCTCATTCAGCCGAATCTCGTCCGCCGCCATCCTCCTCGCCCTCGCCGGTGCAGCCCAGGGCCAGACACTCGTCGGCGCCAGCACCAACGTCGGCGGCATGACCACCCTCTTGGTCATTGACCCCGCTACTGGCGCAACCACGCCCTTCATGTCGGTTCCGATTCCCACGGGCTATGAAATCCGTGCCATGGCGTCGCTCCCGGGCTGCCGCCTGGCGGGCCTGGTTTACTCGCCGAGCGACGCTCCCAATGGCTCGGCACGGCTGCTCATCATCGACCCCGGTGTCGGTACCTCTGTCTTCCATGATTTCACCACTCCGCTTACCACTTCGTACTGTGAAGGAATGGACTGGTCGCCGCGCCACGATTCCCTGATGGTCAGCTACGGGCCGAAAGGCAATTTCGGAACAGTCCGCTTGGCGCTTGTCACGGAAACTGGGGTCGTCTCGCAGTTCAGCGGCGCGCTCCCCGTCGGCGATCTCGACACCATCGCCAGTTCATCCACGCTCGACCTCCTGATGGACCTGAACCGCACCGGCACGCCGCGCATCTACAACCTCTCTTCGATCTTCCCGTCACCAGGCGTCACCGCGTTTGCCAGCCCGCCTTCCATCACCGATTGGCAGGACGCCACCATCCATCCAACCACCGGCGACATCGTTCTCACCACCGGGCCGGGAGACCAGCTCGCCAAAATCGTCGGCAACACCTACGTCAATCTCGCGCTCGTCCAGAACTACAACCTCCGCGGCCTGACCTGGTGCTCACTCCCCGCCGTCATCACCAACCAACCCAGCAACACCATCATCTGCCCCGGCGGCGTTGCCACCATCTCCGTGGGTCACGTCGGCACCGGGCCCTTCGACTACCAGTGGTATGAGAACGGCTCGCCCATCGACACCAACGACAATCCCTCCGCCGCCACACCCAACCTCTCCATCAACACGCTCCCCTGCATCTCCGACCAAGCATCCTACTACTGCGTCATCACCGGCCCGTGCGCGGAAGTTACCACCGACACCGCCACGCTCCGCGCGTGCTTCGCCGATTTCAATTGCGACGGCTTCGTCAACGGAGATGACTACGACTCATTCGCTTCGCTCTTCGAGCCCGGCGACGCCGGCGCCGACCTGAACTGCGACTCCTTCGTCAACGGCGACGACTACGACCTCTTCGCCTCCGCCTTCGAGAACGGCTGCTGAGATCGACCCATAACTCTCGTGTCGAACGATTGGTTCTTTCGCCTCATCGCATTCATGCCGCGCCATCGCATCCCGTGCGATCGCGCGCCTTGCCTCCAACGCGACGTGGGGTATCGTCTCGTAAGAGAGGTGACCCATGAAGGCCCTGGTGTATTTCGCGCTCGCCACCGCCGCCGCCTGTCAATCCGTGCAAGCCAACATCTCCACCAGGTTCAACACCGACGTTGAGGGTTGGCGCGTCGTCGCGTTCCCCTTCAGCGGGCACGTCGCCAACCCCGCCACCACCCCCGGCACGTTTGACTCCAGCTTCGGCCTGCCCGCCGGGAGCATCCGCGTCGGCGACGTGTATTCCGACACCGGCATCTCCGCGCCCGCCGCGTTCCTTGGCAACCACTCCGACGCCTACGGCGGACAACTCACCTACGACATCTTCGTCCGCTACACAGACGGCGTGGACTACCCCGCGGTCGTCATCAACGCTGGCACCTTCTCGCTTTTCTACGTTACCGCCTCCCCCCCGCTCGAGACTTGGCAGTCCCGCGTCATTCCGCTCACTGAAACAGGCTGGCGCTACAACAGCCGAACCGGACCGGCCGCCACCGAAGCCCAGATGCGCGCCGCCCTCGCCAACATCGTCGGCCTTTACATCTTCACCGAATGGCGAACCGGCCCCGACGACACCAGCGTCGACAACATCTCCATGCCCGGCGGATGCGCCGCCGATCTCAACAACGACGGATTCGTCAACGGCGATGACTACGACTACTTCGCCTCCATGTTCGAGGCCGCTGACCCCGGCGCCGACATCAACAACGATTCCTTCGTCAACGGCGACGACTACGACGCTTTCGCGTCCGCCTTCGAGAACGGCTGCTGAGTTCAATTCCGCCCCATAACGCAGCGCCCAGTTCCTCCACCGCAATTCACGTCCGGGCTCGCCAAACCGCGAGCGAAGGCGATAACCGATCCGGCCCGGCCGCCCCGGTATCGCGCCGAATCGGATTATCAAGCCCGGGAAGGCCCGACGCGCACAAGAAAACACTTGTTGGCGGGCGCAGAGCTCGGTACCCTCGGTCGGTCCGCGCCACGGCGGGTTATTTCGGCCCAACCAAAGCTCCAATCCCGATTCGTAAGAGGAAAGCCAGACATGCCTGTGAAGTTGTTCGTCAGACTGGCCGGGCACGCGGCCGTGCTCACCTTGGCCGCCAATTGCAACGGACAATGGACCGTCACCAGCCTGCACCCCGCGGGCGCGACGAACTCACGTGCTTGGTCCACCAACAACGGGAAGCAGGGCGGGTGGGCGTTCGTCGACGGCGTGGGCGGCGCGTGCACATGGAACGGCACTGCGGCATCGTGGGCCGACCTGCGTCCGTCGGGCTATTCGTCATCCCAGATCAACGCCCTCTCGCCTACACAGCAGGGCGGATATGTCGATATCGGGTTCGGCCAGCCCCACGCCGCCCTATGGAGCGGCACGTCCTCCTGGGTCGACCTGAACCCCGCCGCTGCCTTTGCTGATTTCTCGGAAGTTTTCGCCGTCGCCGATGGCCAGCAGGTTGGATGGGCGCAGATATTCACCTGGACTCATGCGAGCCTGTGGACAGGCTCCGCCGGGTCCTGGGTCGACCTCAATCCCCCGGGAGTGACATTCGCCCAGGCCCGCGCCGCCGCCGGCGGCCGACAGGGTGGTTGGGTGCAGATGCCGAATGGGTTCCACGCGAGCCTGTGGAGCGGCACCGCCGAGTCCTGGGTTGATCTTCACCCCTCAGTTGCAACGGGCTCCGCCATCATGGCGATGACCGACACTCAGCAAGCCGGAACCATCGAAATGGGCGGGCCTCCACACGCATGCCTGTGGAGCGGCACCGCCGAGTCCTATGTCGACCTGCACCCGCTCGCGGCGGGCGATTCCTGGTCGTCCGCGCTGGCCATCAGCGGCAACACCCAGGCGGGTTACGTCATTCTGAACGACACCATCCACGCCAGCGCCTGGATGGGCACCGCCGAGTCCTGGATCGACCTGCACGCGCTGCTCCCCGCGGACTTCACCTCAAGCCAGGCGACCGGCGTCTGGACCGGCCCCACCGGCATCCACGTCTGCGGCTACGGGTTCAACGAAACCATCGGACGGAGCGAGGCGCTTCTCTGGACCCTCCCAACTTGTCAGGCCGACTTCAACCACGACGGCTTCGTCAACGGCGATGACTACGACTCCTTCGCCTCGCTCTTTGAACTCGGCGACCTCGGCGCCGACATCAACAACGATTCGTTCGTCAACGGCGACGACTACGACCTCTTCGCCTCTGCTTTCGAGAGCGGCTGCTGATCGCACGCCGTTCGCACGAACAGGTTGTGACATACGCGCGCCACCTCAAGACCGCTGAATCCTCGCGATTTGATCGATTGCGGATACGCGGGGATGTATACTGCTTTTGAGGGCGCGAGAGCGCAATCTCGCCGCGTCTCGCCAGCTCCTGCGATGCGGGCCAAGCGCACGCCGGGCCGCCTGTGCCCTTTGCGTCGCGAGTGGTCCGACAAGAAAGGAGTTGTGTGATGAGCGCGAAGAGTCATGCCTTGCGTACGGCGGCGGGCGCGCTGTTGTTGCTGCCGGTACTCTCGCAGGCCGAGAACAACGTTGTCACGCTCTTGCCCGTCGACGACGCCTACCTCAGCAACAGCGGCGCGGAGAGTGACATGCCCTGGAATACCGTGGTGCTCGAACAGTTCGGCTACTACGGAACGATCAAGAGACCACTCCTCAAGTTCGACCTGAGCCAGATCCCGGCGGGCGCCACCGTGATCTCGGCGCGCCTCACTCTGCAGCTCATAGGCATCTACGGAGGGCAGGGACACGAGAGCTCCGCGTGGCGCATGCCGAGCGACGCGTGGGCCGAAGAAACGGTGACATGGAACTCCTACGACCAATCGGGCGCGACGTGTGTCGCGGTTCTTCCGGGCACCAACGAGCACGGCCCGCGCATGTGGAATGTCGACATGTCGGAGTGGAACTACGCCGATGACCTGGCGGACGGTGCCGTCACCTTTATGGTCCGCTGGCACGACTTCGCCTCGGGATACGAGACGGACGGCTACTACAAGGCAAACTCTTTCAGCAGCAAAGAAGGAACCGCCCCGCCGACACTCACCATCGAGTTCGAATCGGGCTGCACCGCCGACTTCAACCACGACGGCTTCGTCAACGGCGACGACTACGACTCCTTCGCGTCGCTCTTTGAACTCGGCGACCTCGGCGCCGACATCAACAACGACTCCTTCATCAACGGCGACGACTACGACCTCTTCGCCTCCGCCTTTGAGAATGGCTGCTGAAGCACGCAGCCATGAGCCATGTGATCGGGCGCCGAGGCACCCGATCGCGTGAACGTCATCCGCCGTGGGCCACGCGGACATGTGCGCATGTGGTTCCTTGCGCCGCAGAACGAGTCGCCCGCAAGATTCTCTCGCACGTCGCTACTTCAACAACTCATACAGCTGCGCCGGGACGTCGGTGCCCGCCGCCTTGGCCGCCGCCGCGTGACGCAGGGCTTCCTGCTTGTCGCCCGCGTAGTACGCCGCGACCGCCAGGCGTTCGTGCGCCGGGCCATTGCGCGCGTCCTGGTCCAGGATCGCGCGGAACTGGGCCGTCGCCTCGTCCATGCGATTGGCCTTCCAGTATCCCATCCCAAGTTCATAGCGTGCCTGAATCCAATCGGGACGAAGCTCCAGAGCCGTGGCGTAGGCCGCGATCGCCTCGTTCGTCTTGCCGCGCATCGTTACCGAGTTCCCAAGCCCGAAGTACGCGTCGGCGTTCTTGGGATTCATGCGGATCGCGTTGACGAACTCGACGGTCGCAACATCGCGTGCGTTCAGGTTCACCGCGTCGTTGCCGCGCTTCACCGCCGCCGCCGATCCCGTCGCGCTCGCCGCGATCGAGTACCCGGGCTTCACGCTCACGCGTTCGTTCTTGAACTCCAGCGGCAGCACCGCCTTGTCGAACCGCTCGCGCTTGTCCACCGAGTCGATCGAATCCGGGCCGATCCCGTCATACGCCAGTTCCGCCCCGCTCGGCCCCGTCGAGCACGCGGCCAAGAACGACATCAAGAGGGCGGCGGGGACAACGGCGATTCGGTTCATGGCAAAGCTCCCGCGAATGGTGCGTGGAACCAGCCTACCCAAAACCCGCGCCACGCGAAAGCACAATTCGCCCCCGACCGCCCGCCGCCACGATATTCCTGCGCGTCAGGCTCCATTCCCTCGGATTTTGGGTTGTGCGCCGGGCTCGAATCGGGCAAACTAGAAGTTCCAGCGCACGGGCGCCAGCACCGGAGGTATCTCATGGGCCGCACCGATCGTTCCTCGTCCGCCCCCCGCCTCGCTGTCCTTTCGATGCTGGCCCTCGCCGGCGCCGCGTGGGCCCAGCCCTCGATCTCGGGCCAGGTCCGCGTCGATCCCAACGCACCCCTCAGCCGCTCCGCCAACGAAACCACCGCCTCCGCATCCGAGCTCCTCCCCAATCGCATCATCGCGGGCTGGAACGACTGGCGCCTCTCCCCATCCATCTCCAGCGAAGTCATCAACGGCGGCGCGTCCCTCTCCTTCGATGGCGGCGCCACCTGGAACGACTTCCTCATCCGCCCGCCACTCGCCAATCAGTCCGGCGTCGAGGGCGACCCCATGACCGCCTACGACGACCGCACCGGCACGCTCTGGTACGGCGCCATCAGCTTCGCCTCCAACGGCGGCATCTACGTCGCCCGACTCGATCCCACCAGCACCACTTTCAACCCCTCGAAGATGGCCCGCGTCTCCAGCGGCACCGACAAGTGCTGGATGGCCGCCGGCATCATCCCCGGCAATCCCAACTCCACCCGCCTCTACATCACCTACAACGAAGGCTGCATCCGCTCCGACAACCTCGGCGACACCTGGAACGCCCCCGTCAGCCTCGGCTCGGGCATCGGCTTCCTCCCGCGCGTCGCGGCCGACGGCACGCTCTACGTCTCCTACTGGGACTTCGGCACCGGCATGCTCCTCAAGCGCTCGACCAACGGCGGCACGAGCTTCACCCAGAAAACCATCGCCACCCGCCTCGACACATGGGGCACGCAGGACGGTTCACGCTTCCCGGGAAACTTCCGCGTCCCGCCCATGTGCTACATCGCCGTCGATCCCAACAACGGCACGCTCTACGCCGTCTACTTTGATCGCACCAACCTCACCGGCGGGCGCCACAACATCGACCTCTTCTTCACCAAATCCACCAACATGGGCGACACCTGGTCCGCCCCCACACGCCCCATCCACGGCGACGCTTTCAACCAGGATCAGTTCTTCCCCTGGATCGAAGTCGATAAGACCGGACGACTGCACATCACCTGGTGGGACGGCCGTCACACCGACCAGCCCGATTCCACCGCCGACGTCAACGCCTTCTTCGACAACTACTACGCCTACAGCGAAGACGCCGGCGCCACCTGGCACGAATCACGCCTCACCCCCTCGCCCTGGAACGGCAAGAACGACGGCTTCACCCGCTCGCAGCAGTTCCTCGGCGACTACAACGCCCTCGCGCAGGCCGGCAAACGCGCCACACCCGTCTACATCGACTCACGCAACGGCGATCCCGACGTCTACACCAACCGCATCTTCTTCTGCAAAGCTGACATCAACCACGACGGCTTCCTCAACGGCAACGACTACGACGCCTTCGCCGACGCCTTCGAATCCGGCGGCTCCCTCGCCGACTACAACAACGACGGCTTCGTCAACGGCGATGACTACGACGCCTTCGCCGCCGACTTCGAGGAAGGTTGCTGAAAGAAGTAGCCACGTTGTCCAGTCGCCCAGTGGTCTGATGGAATGACGTGCCCTCTTCGTCAACGGCGCGCCCGCGAGGCTTTGTTGCACTGAAACCCCGCATCCGTCAGTTCGCGATGCCCTCTTCGCATCTTCGGTCAGTAGCCCGACCGTCAGAGGAAGCGTCTTCTCTTCGTGACTTCGTGACTTCGTGACTTCGTGACTTCCTCAGAACAACTCCATCTGCTCGCCCGCCCCCGCGCCCGGCCTTCGGAAGTGCTTCGTCTCCAGCACGGCGCGTCCCGTCAGCCCCAATCTCCTCGTGAACAACTTGAACGACGCGCTCAGATGGTCCGCGAACGCACCCGTGCCGCGCATCCGCGCCCTGAAGCGTGAATCGTTCAATTCGCCGCCGCGCACATCGCGGATGAGCGACTCAACTTTGCCCGCGCGGGCCGGATAGCTCCGCCGCAGCCACTCCAGGAACAGATCCTTCAATTGGTAAGGCAGGCGCAGCATCACATACCCCGCCCCCACCGCTCCCGCGTCGCGCGCGGCTTCCAGGATCGACGGCACCTCGTGATCGTTCAGTCCCGGGATGATCGGCGCCGTCATCACGATCACCGGAACGCCCGCCTCTGACAATTCGCGGATCGCGCGCAGTCGATCCTCAGGCGCGCTCGCCCGCGGCTCCATCTTGACCGCAAGCGTCTTCTCCAGCGTCGTCACCGACACCGCCGCGTGCGCCGCGCCGATCTTCGCCAGTTCGCCGAGCAGATCGCGGTCGCGCGTGACGAGCCGGTTCTTGGTGATGACGGACACCGCCTGCCGCGCCTCCACGCACACCTCGAGGCACCGGCGCGTGATGCGCAGCTCGCGCTCGATCGGTTGGTACGGATCGGTCACGCCCGACAGTGCGATCGATTCGCCCTTCCACGACGCGTCACGCAGCGCCCGACGCAACAGTTCTGGCGCGTCGTGCTTGGCGAAAAGGCGCGTCTCAAAGTCCAGGCCGCACGAGAGGCCGAAGTACTCGTGCCCCGGTCGCGCGTAGCAATAGACGCATCCGTGCTCGCACCCGCGATAGGGGTTGAGCGTCCAATCGCCCGGAATGTCGGGCGATTCAACGCGATTCAGGATGCTCCTCGATTGATCGGGTTCGACGCGCGTCTCAACCTGAACGCCGTTCGGGCGTTCGCGTTCCAGTTCATCCAGATGCTCGCCCAGGACGTGCAGCCGAACATCCCCGAATCGACTCGCCGGGTTGAGCCCCGCCCCGCGCCCCCGCACCTTGCCATGCTCAATCGCGTCGGCGTGCAGCGATTCTCGCGCAGGTTTCTCCTCGGCGCACATGCCACGATCATACTGCGAACATGCTTGACACGACCTTGACATCTACTCCGCAAGTCTTGAACAGACAACAAGTTCTCAATATCTCGCACCGGCTGCGAAATTCTCTGGCCTGTCCCGTCGCGTTCTTCGCTTCGTAGATAATCGCAAATTGGGCTAAAAGTCCCGTCGACTTTTGGGCTCTTTCTTCTAGCCTGAACACTTGGAGATGGTGCCGACCCGTTCGGCGAACCGGCCTTTCACCCCACAACTCGAGGAGGATTACGATGAAACGCCACGTCACCTGCTGCGTTCTTGCCGCCGTCGCCGGCATGGCCCTGAGCGCCTACGCCCAAACCGCCGCCCCGCCCGCGGATAGGGTCGTAAACCCCGGCGAAATCAAGACCGCCACCAAGCCGCACGTCATTACGCCCACCCGCCAGGTCCTCCCCGACGGCTCGATCTTCGACTCCGCCTACGCCAAGGGCCCCTTCTTTGTCCCCGAAAAGGGCGTCGGCCTTCCGCCCAATGACCCCGGCATCATCTACGGCCCGGAGCCCCGCCTCTCGCCAAACGTCGGCGGCCTGTACATCCCCAAGTTCGGTGAAGACACCTACAGCGAGCCCGATCAGTCCGGCGACTGGGACACCCGCGCCCTGGGCCTGATCCAGGATTTCGCCGGGCCCACCGCCGGCGAATGGACACCCTCCGATTCCGATATGGCCGTCAACGGTGATTATGTCGTCGCCATCACCAACGACGACTTCGCCGTCTACGACAAGTGCGGCACGGAACTCGCCCGCCACGACATCAACACCTTTCTCGGGATTGGCACCGACTACAAGATCTTCGATCCCAAGATCGTCTACGACCCGTGGAACAGCCGCTGGGTCATGATGTGGCACCTCAAGAAGGACTCGACCGAGGAAGCCGAGCTCATCTTTGTCGTCACCGGGAACTCCACGCCCTTCGGCGTCTCGGGCTCCAGCGTCTGGTGGTACCGCTTCGACGTCCTTCAGGACGGCGGCACCGCCAACGCCAGCTTCGCCGATTACTTCGACCTCGGCTATACCGCCAACTACCTCACCGCCTCCGGCAACATGTTCAAGTTCGCCGGCGGGTTCCGCTGGGGCCGCATCATGGTCTTCGACAAGGCCGCCATGTACGCCGCCACCGGGGCCACCCGCTTGTCGTGGAGCCTCCTCACCAACCCCGACGGCTCAACCTTCGAAACCCCACGCGCCGCCAAGATGCAGAGCTCCTTCAACCTTGGCGGCCAAGCGATCGACGGCTACTTCATCAACTCCCGTTGGGGCGGCGGAAGCAAACTCACCGTCCGCCGTGTCACTGACGCTTTCGGCGCCAACACCCTGACGACGAACGACGTCAACGTGAACGCCTACGTCGTCCCGCCCAACGCGGTGGAACCCGACGGCACCGCCGTCGACACCATCGACTCCCGCCTCATGCCCGCCGTCATTACCAGCGATAGCCTCGGCGTCAACGGCATCGACCTCTACACCTCCCTCACCACCACCGATCCGGGTGGCAACGCCGGCGCTCGCCTCTACCGTCTCGACGCCTCTTCGCTCGCGGTTGAGCACGACTCCACCTTCTGGGCGACCGACGTCCACACCTGGTTCGCCTCGCCCGCCATGGACTACTCCGGCTCCTCGGTCTTCGTCTTCAGCCGCTGCGGCCCGGCCGCCGGCCAGTTCATCCAGGCCCGCTACGTCGATTTCAACAAGGGCACGTGGACCAACGCCTCCAGCCAGCTCCACGCCGGTGAAGCCCTCTACTCCGGCTTCCGCTGGGGCGACTATCTCGGCGGTCAGCTTGACTGGGGCGATTACAACCACAACTTCAGCACCCCGGGACGCCCCGCCAAGATGTGGTTCATCGGCATGTACGCCGGCAGCGACAACACTTGGCACAACCAGATCGGTGCCGCCAGCGTCTACTCACAAGCCTCGCTCGACTCCGTCGCCCCCGCCGGCCTGGTCCAGTTCACCGGCCCCGTCGGCGGCCCGTTCTCGCCCGGCTCGCAGGCCTACACCCTCGGCATCTCCGGTGACGTCGGCCTCACCTACACCGTCACCAGCCTCCCCTCGTGGCTCACGTCCTCCACCGCCCTCAACGACGGCTATTCGCCCAGCGCCGGCGTCACACTCTCCCCCAACGCCGCCGCCAACGCCCTCGCCAAGGGAACCTACAACGACTCCGTCAGCTTCGCCGATTGCTACAACGGCGGCAACACCTTCGCCCGCTCTGTCCGCCTCGTCGTCCAAGCCCCCGACCTCGACGTGATCTCCGTCAACGCCACCAACGGCACCTACCACCCGGGACAGCTCCTTCCCGTCGCCATCCAGTACCAGAACATCGGCGACTACGCCACCGGCTCCTACACCGCCAACTTCTACGCATCCACCAACACCACCATCTCCGTCGCCGACACCCTCATCGCCTCCCGCAACTACGGCAGCCTCGCCCCCGGCGCGTTCCAGAACTCCAACCACGTCTTCGCCACGCCCTGCATCCCCGTCGGCACCTACTACATCGGCGTTATCGTCACCGTGACCAACGACTCCGACACCTCCAACAACACCGGCTATGACGCCACCCGCGTCGGCGTCGATCGCTGCCCCGCCGACGTCAACAATGACTGCTTCGTCAACGGCGACGACTACGACCTCTTCGCGAGCTGGTTTGAAGTTGCTGACCCCAACGCCGACTTCAACAACGACGGCTTCGTCAACGGCGACGACTACGACGCCTTCGCCTCCGCCTTCGAGAACGGCTGTTAAACACCCCTTTCGATCAGCCTGATAATTCCGTCTGACCCATCAGCCCGGGGCGTCCGTTCCCCGGGCTGTTTCTTTCCACCCACGCCCCCAGATCCGCCTCGCCCGATGAAATTCCCCTTACCCGGGGGATCGAATCCGCCCGCCCATACTTGCAACACGAACCCTCCCTTCGATAGGCTACATTCGCGTGGACTATTGGTTCGACGCCTGCTGAGTCTCACAGGAGCAACATCATGGGCGCTTTGCTTGGCATCATCGGCGGCATCGTGGGCGGCGCGATCGGCGCCGGGGCCTGGGGCCTTATCGCGTACCTCACCGGCTACGAAATCGGCTGGGTCGCGGTCGGCGTTGGCTTCGTCACCGGCCTGGGCGTCGCCATCGGCAGCAAGGGCCGCGGCGGCGTGATGGGCGGGATCCTCGCCGCGATCATCTCCCTCGTCGCGGTCGCCGGCGGCAAATTCTTCGCTGTGGAAGTGGCCGCCCAGAAGTACACCAAGTCGAGCGAGTTCAAGAACGAACTCGCTTCGATCGAGATCACCGACGACATGATGGTGATGTACGTCGCCGATCTCGTCGTCGCCGACAAGACCTCGCGTAACGAGACCATCAGCTGGCCGACCGGCGTCACCGCCGACACCGCCGAAGAAGAGAAGGATTATCCGCCCGAGCTGTGGAAGGATGCCAAGGCCCGTTGGGTCGCGCTCGACGACGCGACCAAGGAACAGTACCGGATGGATGTCCGACGCAGCATCGAGCAGGCCGCCACCGCGATGGTCAACACCCTCGGCGCCGCCGAAGTCTTCGTCCAGTCGTTCTCGTTCTTTGATCTGCTCTGGGCGTTCTTGGCTGTGGGCGCCGCCTTCAAGGTCGGCTCGGGCGCGGCATCCAGCGACGACTGATCTCTACCTCACCTTGATCGACGCCAGCGCCGCGATCACCAGCAGGATCGACACAATCCACGCCCGTGCCACGATCTGGTGCTCCGTCCATCCGCCCAGGTGCAGGTGGTGGTGGTACGGCGCGCACCGGAAGATCCGCTTCCCCTTGGTCGCCTTGAAATACCCCACCTGCATCACGACCGACCCGATCTCGGTCAGGAACACCACGCTCATCACCAGCACCACGAACTCCTGCCGAAGGATGATTGCGTAGTACCCGATCAGCCCGCCCAGGCACAAAGACCCCGTGTCGCCCATGAACACCTGCGCTGGCGCGCAGTTCCACCACAGAAACCCCAGGCACGCACCCGTCGTCGCCCCGATCATCACGCCCAGCTCGTCGGCGAACGGGATGTGCGGCACCAGCAGATACTGGGCCGCCGTCTGCGACCCCGCGACCAGCGCCAGCCCCCCCAGCCCCAGCGTCCCCACCGCCGAGATCCCCGTCGCCAGCCCGTCCATCCCGTCCGTGATGTTCACCGCGTTCGACATGCCCGCGATCAAGAGCGTCGCGATCACGATGAACACACCCTTGGACAGGTACACCAGCGACGCGTTCAGCGTCACCCCGCCGCCCGGCTGCGGGTCATACGTCTTCTGGAAGGGCAGGTTGAGCACGTGCGCCAGCGAAAGCCCCTCGCTCGACGTCCCGTGCGAATACGCGAAGTAGCCGATCAGCCCGCCCAGCGCCAATTGAAAGACCAGCTTCTCCCACGAGTACAGCCCCTGCCGCCCCGACCCGCGCGTCTTGGCCGTCAGCTTCAGCCAGTCGTCAAACCCGCCCAGCACCGCCAGCCACACCAGCACGATCAACCCGAGCTGCACGTAATACTTCGTGAGGTCCGCCAGCAGGAGCGTCGAGATCGCGATCGCCCCCGCGATCAGGACGCCGCCCATCGTCGGCGTGTTGGCCTTCCCCGCCGTCAGCCGGCGCAGCGCCTCGGCGTCGGTCGCGCCCGTGTCGCCGATCTTCATCTTGACCAGGAACGCGATCGTCCGCCGCCCCAGCACCAGCACGATGAAGAACGACAGCGCCGCCGCCGCCAGCGCCCGGAACTGGATCTGGTCGATCACGCTCACGTAGCGATAGACACCGCTCGAGACAAGCGATTGACGGATCAGGTCAAGGAGCAGGTACAGCATGCGCGACGCGTCGAATCAAGCCTTGACCACCGCCCGGCACACGCCGTCCGGTGCAACTCTCGCGGGCGTCGCGGCTTCCGATCTCCGCTCCCCGCCCCCGAACCATGCCTTATCGACCAGCGGCCGCGCTCTCCGTTGATGTTGGCGCCGCCGGGCGCGCCGCACGCTCTCGCAACAACTCTTGCCACGCCCCGATCACCCGATCCACCACCGTACCCCGCGACCCCTTCAGCAGCACCGCATCTCCGCTCCGCAGCACGCCGGCCGCCTGCCTCGCATAGTCCGCCGCGCCACGGTCGACCCACGTCACCGGGCACGTCCCGCCCGCCGCGGCATAGTCCTCCGCCGCAAACCGCATGTTCTTCCCCACCAGCACCACCACGTCGAACGCCGCCGACCCAGCCAGGGCCCGCCCGATCTCGCGATGGCACGCCTCCGCCTGCTCGCCCAGCTCCAGCATGTCGCCCAGCACCGCCACCCGCCGCCCGCCCGCGATCGCCCGCGGGAAAATCGCCCCGAACGTCTCCAGCGACGCCAGCATCGACTCCGGGTTCGCGTTGTACGAGTCGTTGATGAACTCCACGCCCCCCTCGCGCACCCGCTGGAGCCGCATCTCCGCGCCCTTGGCCTGCGCCAGCCCCTCCTCGATCATCTCCTGCGGCACGCCCGCGCGACGCGCCACCGCCACCGCCGCCGCCGCGTTCCACGCGTTGTGCTTCCCCAAGAGCGGCACCGAATACCACGTCCGATCGTTCAGCCGGAACCGCACCGACTCCGCCCCCGCCTCGATCTCCGTCAGCCGCAGGTCCGCGTCGCTCGCCTGACCAAACCGGATTACCTTCCACCCGCCCCGCGCCGACAGCACCGCCAGACGCTCGTTGATCTCCGGCGCGTCGGCGTTCACCACCGCCGTCCCGCCCGGCTTGATCTGCTTCAGCAACTCCGCGGCCTCGTCCGCCGCCCCCTTCATCGACCCCAGCCCCTCCAGATGCTCCCGCCCGATGCTCGTCACGACCGCGATGTCCGGGCGGACCACCTCCGCCAGCTCCTTGATCTCCCCCGGCGCGTTCGTCCCCACCTCGCACAACAGGAACTGATCGCCCTTCTTCGCGTTCAGGATCGTGAGCGGCACGCCCACGCGGTTGTTGAACGACTTGGGCGACGCCGTCCCCCGCAGCGAGCGCGACAGCAGCGCCTCGCACAGGCGCGTCGTCGTCGTCTTTCCGTTGGAGCCCGTCACCGCGATGACGCGCGTGCCGTCGAGGTACGTGCGATACGCCGTCGCCAGCCGGAGCAGCGCGTCGCCCGAGTCCTTGACCGCGATCAGCCCGAAGTTCGCGGGAAGCCCGGGCGGGAGCTTTTCGGGCCGGTCGATCACCGCCAGGGGCGCGCCCGCCGCCGCGGCCTGGGCCACGAACTCGTTGCCGTCCAGCCGCTCCCCGCGCAGCGCGAAGTACAACTGCCCGGGCTTGAGCGATCGCGTGTCGTTCGACACGCCGAACGGCCTCGCCGCCGCGTCCGGACGCGTGATCCACGTCCCGGCCAGCACCGATTTGATGTTCTCGAACGTCCAGAAACTCATGGCGTGCATCCGTGCGGGCCGCCGTGCGCCCGCGAGAGTGTATGAGCCGCCTGTCTATCGAACCGACACGCCCAAACCGTGCAACGGAGAACGCCCGGTTCTGCTCGGGTGGCCCCGCGGCCCCCACCGGTGTGCATTTCGTAGGTTGGCACTCTGTGCCGACGCCTCCTCCACCTTTATGCCCTTCTCGGCGCGCCGCGTCCAAGCCGCTTCGGCCTGACCGCGTCGACGCGTGAAAACCAAACCGCCGGGCATTCACCCGGCGGCATGCAATCTCAACATGTCTGCTCGTGCTCAGTGATTCATCGACGCCGGGATCGTCGCCGACGCCGCGGGCTCGGCCTTCGGCGCCGCGGCCTTGCGGCTCGCGTCCGTCAGCTGGCCCACCACCACCACCAGCGCCACCACCAGCGCCGCCGACACCATCGCCGCCACGCGCCGCGTGACAAACGGCGACGCCATCACCTCGCCCGAATTGGCCTCGGGCTTCTCCAGAAGCACCGCGCCGAACAGCCGCAGGTAATAGAACGCCGCGATCGCCGAGTTCAGGCCAAGCACGATCACCAGGATGATCTCGCCCGCCGAGATCGCGCTGGTGAACAGGGGCAGCTTGGCCCAGAAGCCAAGCAAGGGCGGGAAGCCGAGCAGGCTCAGGCTGCACAGCGCCATGGGCCAGCCCAGGCGCGGGTGCGTGGCGCACAGGCCGCGGATGTCCTCGATCGAATCAATCTCCGACATCTGTCCGTCGCGCGTCTTCCGCTCCAGGCCCGCGAGCACGGCGAACGTTCCCGCGTTCATCACGCCGTAGCAGAAGAGATAGAACAGCACCGCCGCCACGCCGTTCCTGGTGAACGAGCCGTCGCCCGGGCCGGCGATGAGGCCGACGAGCATGTAGCCCGAGTGGGCGATCGAGGAATACGCGAGGATGCGCCGGACCGACTTCTGCTGAAGCGCCAGCACGTTACCGATCGTCATGGTCAGGGCCGCGATGACCCAGAAGAGAATCCGCAACGGCTCGGGGAGCGACGTCCCCGTCCCCGCGACGAGCAGCGCGTTCTCGCCGGCCACCCCGCCCAAGGCCCCACCCGGGGACCAAGTCCATCCGACCATCGACGCCAGGAGGAGCAGCGACAGGAAGCCCGCGGTCTTGGGCACAAACGCCAGGAAGCCGGCGACCGAGGGCGAAGCGCCCTGGTAGACGTCGGGTGTGTAGAAGTGCATCGGCACCGCGGCGATCTTGAAGCAGATGCCAAGCACGCTCAGGATCAGGCCCGCCAGCGCCAGCCCAGACACGCCGCCCGTCGTGAGCGACGTATGAATCGCGTTGAGGTTGGTCGACCCCGTCGCGCCGTAGAGCATCGCAAAGCCGTAGAGGAACACCGCGGCGCCCAGCGCGCCGAGGAAGAAGTACTTGACGCTCGCCTCCTGGGCCCGCGCCGCCGGCTCGCGCCCCGCGCCGCCCGAGATCGCGACCATGATGTACGTCGGCAGGCTCGTCAGTTCGAGCGCCAGGAACAGCCAGATCAGGTCGTCCGCGCCCGCCACGAGCATCAGGCCCATGATCGAGAACAGGAAGAACGAGAAGAACTCCGCGCGGTTGGTCCGCAGCGCGTCAAACTTCTGTACGCCGAGCTCGATCGCCGCCTCTTCCGCACGATCCACCGTGCCCGGCTTGAGGAGCAAGAGCAGCAGCGCGACGATCGCGATCCCGACCTTGGCATAGAGCGCCAGGCTCGGGAGCAGCACCTGACCGGAGCTCGCCGTCACCGCGTTGCCGCTCGGCGTCGTGGTCCAGGCGAGAATGCCCGCCGCAATCACGCCCAGCCCTGCGAACACCGCCGCCAGCTTGCGCGTCGCGACCGACGGAGAGATGCCCACCACCATCACGACGCACGCCGCGATGAAGAGCGCGATCTCGGGCCACAGATAGGCCAGACGATCCATCATCGCGCGGTCTCCTTGTGCTGGCTCACGTCATTCTGGCCCGCGTCGGACGCGTGCCCGGCGTTGTCCTGATGCCCGGCCGGCGCGACATTCGCCGGCGGGACCAGCGGCATCGCCGTCCGCGCCTTCCCGAAGTTCACCACCTCGTCGGTTGTCAGAGCCACCGGGTCCTTGAGAGCCTTGATCACCGGCGACGGGTACACGCCCAGGAAGATGCACAGCGCCGCGAGCGGCACCAGCACGCCGATCTCCCGCCCCGTCAGATCCCGAGGCAGGCCGCCGTGCTCGTGAGTGTCGTGCCCATGCGACCCCTGACCGTGTGAGCCGTGCCCATGTGTATCGGCGCCGTGTGACGAATGCCCCGCCGGCTCGACCAGCGGCCCCCACACGACCTTGCCCACCATGTACAGCAAATACATCGCCGCCACAACCATGCCCGTGCCCGCGATCGCCGCGACCCACGCGCCCAGGTGGCCGGGCGTCGCGCCGGGAGTCTGGCCCGCGGCCGTGCCCCACAGGCCCGCGCCCCACTGGTCGCTCGCCTGGAACGCGCCAAACAGGCACATGAACTCGCTCACAAATCCGTTCAATCCCGGCAGTCCCACGCTGGCCATCGCAAAGAAGACCATGAACGTCGACCACACCGGCATCTTCGAAGCCAGTCCGCCCAGTTCCTTCATCGAGCGGGTGTGATAGCGCTCATACACCATGCCGATCAAAAGGAACAGCGCCCCCGTCGACAGGCCGTGGTTGATCATGTAGAGGATCGAGCCCGTCACGCCCATCACGTTGTACGACGCGAGCCCCAGCACGCAGAAGCCAAGGTGCGCGACCGAGGAGTACGCGACCAGCTTCTTCACGTCGGTCTGCACCCAGCAGATCAGCCCGCCGTACAGGATGCCGACCACGCACACCGCCGCGATCGCCGGCGAATAGGTCACAAACGCCGCCGGAGCAAACGGCATGGCGAACCGCACCAACCCGTACGTGCCCAGCTTGAGCAGCACGCCCGCCAGGATCACCGAGCCCGCCGTCGGCGCCTCGGTGTGCGCCAGGGGCAGCCACGTGTGGAACGGGAAGAGCGGCACCTTCACCGCAAAGCCCAGCAAGAGCGCGCCCAGAACCCAGCCCTGCGTCGCCGCCGGCAGCGAACGCGACCAGCGCATCAGCGTGTCCGCGTCGAACGTCCATGTGCCGTGCCGATCCGCGTAGCTCCACGCGACGTACACGATGCCCGCCAGCGCAATCACCGAGCCGGTGAACGTGTACAGGAAGAACTTGGCCGCCGCCTTCTTGCGGTTGGTCGAGCCCCACAGGCTGATCATGATGTACATGGGGATCAGCGTGAACTCGAAGCAGGTGTAGAAGAAGATCATGTCGCGGGCGCAGAAGACGCCCAGCATCGCGGACTGCAGCACGAGCATCCACGCGTAGTACGTCTTCACGCGCTCCGTGATCGCCGTCTTCGACGCCGCCACGCAGATCGGGCCCAGGAGCGCCGTCAGCGCCACCAGCATCATCGAGATCGAGTCAACGCTCATCGAGACCGACACGCCCAAGGGGCCGATCAATCGCGACGACTCCTCGTCCAGCGCAAACTGCTGGGCCGCGGTGTGCTCCCAGTCGAACGAGAAGAGCAAATACCCCGTCATCGCCGCCACGCCCAGCATCCCGACCATGGCGATCGACCGCGCCCGCGACGCGGGCGCCACCGCGACCATCACCGCCGCGGCCAGGGGAATCAGGATGAGCACCGCCAGCATCATCGGACATTCCTCGGAAGAGAGGTGTCGGGCATCGGGCCTCGGGCATCAGAAATCCGCTCGGTCCACGAACGTCAGATCCCCCGACTCAGCCCCTTCACCTCTCCGCCACTCGACCATTTCGCCACGAGACCACCCGACCACTTCTTCTCTTCACTCCGTCTCTTCCTACTTCATCACCATCACCACGATCAGGACCAGCACCGCCAGCCCGCCAGCCATCGAGAGGGCATAGCCGTGCAGCGCGCCGCTCTGCGAAGGCCGCAGCGATGAACCCGTGAACTTCGGAACCCAGCCGAACAGGTCGACGATCCCATCCACGATCGCCTTGTCGATCAGGTGGAACAGGTGCGCCAAAACCAGCAGCGGCACGCGGATGATCGCGTTGTACAACTCATCCACATACCACTTGCCCTGGGCCCACTTGGCCAAAGGGCCGACCAAGGGAAGCAGCGCGTCGGCCTTGGACTTCGCCGCCGTCGTCCGCCCCACATAGTGCAGCACGAACGCCGTCAGAATGCCCACGATGCCCACCACGCCCGACACGTACATCATCGCGGTGTGCGCGTCATAGCCGAAGAACGTCGCGTGGGCGTGCTCACCGCCATGCGATGCCGCCGCGGCGTACATCGCGTGCCCCGCGTAGTTCGCCGACGAATGCTCGATCAGCCCGCTCACCCAACCCTCATGCCCGCCCACGAACCGCAGCCCGATCACCGCGAACGCCGCGATCGCCAGGATCGCCAGCACGGTGTTGATGGCCCAGCCCGGCGCGTGCGGATGGAAATGAGCGTGCGCGTCGTGCCCATGCCCGGCATGACCATGCTCTTCATGTGCCTTGTGGCCATGCGCATCGGTGCCATGTGAGCCGTGCCCATGTGCATCCGCGCCGTGCGAGCCGTGGTCATCCCCGCCGTGCCCGTGGACCTCATCGCCCGGCTCGAAGTACTTGGGTCCGACGAACACGCGGAAGTACACGCGGAACGTGTAGTACGCCGTCAACCCCGCCGTGAGCAGCAGGATCCAGCCGATCGCCACCATGTGCGGGTTGGCGAAGGCCTCGCCCAGGATCATGTCCTTGGACCAGTAGCCCGACGTGATCACCGGAAAGCCCGCGAGGTTGAGGCAGCCCACCAGCATCGCGATCCCCACCACCCGCCAGCCGGGCATCGAGCCCACGCCGGAGAGCTTGCGGAGATCGAGCTGGCCCGCAAAGCCGTGCATGACCGCGCCGCACGACAGGAAGAGCATGGCCTTGAAGAACGCGTGCGTGAAGACGTGGAACGCCGCGCCACCCGACGTCAGCACGCCCAGGCCCGCGAACATGTACCCCAGCTGCGACACCGTCGAATACGCCATGATCCGCTTGATGTCGAACTGGGCCATTCCGATCGTGGCCGCCAGCAGCGCCGTGAGCGCGCCCGTCCACGCGACGATCGGGAGCGCCGTCTCGCTCAAAAGGAACAGGGGATACGTGCGCGCGATCAGGTACACGCCCGCCGTCACCATCGTGGCGGCGTGGATCAGCGCCGACACCGGCGTCGGGCCTTCCATCGCGTCGGGCAGCCACACATACAACGGCAACTGCGCCGACTTGCCGAACGCGCCGATCATCAAGAGCACCGGGATCAGCTGCACCACCGCCGGAATATCACCCAGCCGCCCCTCGGACAAGGCCGTCAGATACGGCTGGGCCTTCGCGAAAATAACCGAGTATTCGATCGAGTCGAAGTGGACCGCAGTCAGCATCAGCCCGAGCGCCAGGCCCAGGTCGCCGATGCGGTTCACGATGAACGCCTTCTTGCCCGCCTCCACCGCCGAGGGCTTCTTATAGAAGTACCCGATCAGGAGGTACGAGCAGAGTCCCACGCCCTCCCAGCCAAGGTACAGGAGCAGCAGGTTGTCGCCCATCACCAGGCACGACATCGAGAACACGAACAGGTTGAACGCGGCGAAAAACCGGCAGTACCCCGCCCCCACGTCGCCCGCCATGTACTCGCTGGCGTACAGCCCGATCAGCGTCGCCAGCCCCGTCACGAACAGCATCCACAGGCACGTCAGCGAATCGATGTACAGCCCAAAGTTCGCGACCATCGAATGCGCGTCGCCGAGGCCCCAACTCACCTTGATCCACTCAAAGCCCGTCGCCACCGAGGGGTTGGCGATCTGGCCCGAACTCAACTGCAGATACATCGCGAGCGTGACGGCAAACGACGCGCCCAGGCACAGCACCGTCAGCCACGCCGGCAACTTGCTCTTCACCCTGAACGCCGCGCACAACGCCGACAGCACAAAGCCCACCAGGGGCAGCACCGGGATCAGGAGCAGCCACAACGGACCCACACCCGGGGCCGCGATCGCCTCGATCTTGCTCGCAACGTGGGCGGCCGCGTGCGCCACCTGCTCCGCCGCGTGCCCCGCCTCTTGCGGAGCGGCGTGCACCGGTTCGCTCTGCGCGAGCGCCGCGATCGGTGAGGCCAGGGTCGCGAGGATGGTCGAGAGAGTCATCATGAAGCCCATTCACCCGGCACGGAGCGGCGCCCCCATGAGGGCCGGCCGCCCGAGATCGAAACTCAGCCCTTCATCTCCGAGAACTCTTCCGCGTTGAGCGACTCGCGACGCCTGAACAGCAGCACCACCAGGGCCAGCGCCATCGCCGCCTCCGCCGCCGCCACGGTCAGGATGAAAATCACGAACGTCTGGCCCGTCATGTTCAGGTGGAAACGGCTGAACGCGATCAGCGCCACGCCCGCGGCCTGGAACATCAGCTCCGTGCACAGGAACATGATGATCAGGTTGCGCCGCGTCAGGAATCCGATCAGCCCGATCGCGAACAACGCCGCCGACACGAACAGATAGTGCGCCAGCTGCGACGCCGCCATCGGCGCGGGGGCCGACGCCTGCGCCAGGGTCGTGCCCGTGATCACCGCGTCCATCGCGCCCGGGATCGAGGCGAGCATGTTCATCACGCCGCACCCCCTGAGGTTCCGCCCTGGCCCGCGGGTTCGGCCACGGTCTGGGCCAGCGTCTGCGACTGACGCCGCTTGGCGTCCTCATCGATCTGCACCTGACGCCGCGACAGCACCACCGCGCCCAGCATCGCCATCAGCAGGATCACGCCCGCGATCTCGATGGAACCCGGGTGGTCCTGCAAGAGGTTCAGGCCGAGCTGCTCGACGTTGCGAACTCGCAGCTCCTCGGGCCAGGCTTCCTTGGCGATCTCGCGCGTCTTGCCATCGGCGTTCTTGATGACGACCGACTCGATCGCCGTCACCCCGTCGCCGCTCACGCGGTTGAAGCCCTCGACCTTCTCATCCTTCTGGATCAGCTGATAGCCGCGCAGGACACGCTCAACCTTCCGCGGGATCTGCACCAGCACCGAGTCCGGCGTGCCGGGCGGCGGGGGATTGAGCGTCGATACACCGTTGAACGCCAGCGTCGTCAGCACCGCGAGCAGGACAAAGCCCGCCGTCGTGGCGGCCACCGGCTCTCGCGCCACCGTGTCATACTCCGCCAGCTCCTCCGGGCGATCCTCGGTCGGCGCCTGCGTCGCCAGCATGATGACGAACAGATAGGTAATCAGGATCGCGCCCGCATAGACGATGATCAGCGCCATCGCCATGAACTCGGCCGACAGCAGCAGGAAAAGCCCCGCGGACGACAGCACCGTCAGGATGAAATACAACGCGGCATAGACCGGTCGCGGGTGCGAGATCACCCGCAACGCCGCCCCCAGCCCGATCGCCGAGAAGATGTAGAAGTAGATGTTCGGGAGCGACGCGACGCTCTTGGCGCCCAGCCCCAGCATCACCAGCGCGCCCGCCAGCGCCGCGACCACGGCCCTCACGATCTGGGCCGTCTTGCCGCCCCGCGGGAGCGCCATGCAGATGCCCAGCCCGCCGAGCACCACCGCGCCGTAGAAGAGATATGGATTGATGAATGCGTCGATGCCCATCAGGCCTGCCGGAGAAAGGAACAGGAGAAAGCCCGACACGCCGTGGACCGACACGCGGCACCCCACGGCCCACCCCTCGCCGGGCTTGTCGCCCGAACAAGAGGTTGGGGCTGAGGATAGTTTCACCACGGGCGGCATTCAACCGACCGGACCCCTCGGTCGCCTATCACCGCAAAACAGCGCGCGCCGCGTGTCGATGCGCCCGGATCGGTTACCATCGCCCACGGGATGTCCACCTTGGCCGACCAGTCTGATGTGGAAAAGCGCGGCGCAATCGCCGCGCCCCCGACGCCGCTCGTCATCTCCGACCCCGGTGTGGTTCGCAGACACCTCCCCAACGCCCTCACGCTCGTTCGCGTTGTGCTGGCCGTCGCGTTCGTGGTCATCCTCAGCCGCTGGCGTGGCACCCCCCACCTCAAGCCCGAGGTTCACCCCCTCCCCGACTGGAACCTGATCGCCGCGGGCCTGATGTTCGTCGTCGCCGCCGTCACCGACGCCTTCGACGGACACCTTTCGCGTAAGTGGCGTGTCACCAGTCAGTTCGGCCGCATCATGGACCCCTTCGCCGACAAGGTCCTGGTGATCGGCGCGTTTGTCTGTCTCGCCGGTCCGGCCTTCACCTGGCCGGTCGGTGCCGGCCAGACCCTGCAAGTCTCCGCGGTCCAACCGTGGATGGCCATCGTCGTGCTCGCCCGTGAACTACTGGTGACGTCGCTGCGGGGCCTGATCGAATCCCAGGGCGGGAACTTCGCCGCCAACTGGGCCGGCAAGGCAAAGATGATCCTCCAGTCGGTCGCGGTCCCCACCATCATCGGGCTCATCGCCCTCTTTGAGACCGGCCCGGGCGCGCCCGCCCGCACCCTGATCCAGTGGCTGGTCTGGTTCACCATCGCCGCCACCATCGTTTCGGGCATCCCCTACGTCTTCCGCGCCATGGCCCAGCTTCGCACGCCCGCGCGCCCCGCCAACGGAAGCGCCCCATGAGCCCGCACTCCGCCCGAGGCCTGCGCCTCATCACCGTCTTCGGTCTGGGCTTCATGCGCCCCGCGTCCGGCACGTGGGGTTCCATGCCGCCCGTGCTCATCGCCGGCGCGCTGATTGCGCTCGGATTCGCTCCCGGCGCATCGGCCACGAACAGCGTGATCTACCACGCCGTGCTCGCGCTGCTCTTTGTCACCTTTGCCGGCGCGTGCGTGGTGCAGGGCGATCGGGCCGAGGCACGCTTCGGGCACGATCCGTCGGAAGTGGTCGCGGACGAGGTCGCGGGCCAGTGCATCGCGCTCTTGGCCCTGCCCGCCGCGGCGCTCGCAACGCCGATCAAGGCGGCGCTCACGCTCGCCTCGAGTTTTCTTGCGTTCCGCGTGCTCGACATCGTGAAGCCCTGGCCCGCCAGACAACTGCAGCGCGTGCCTTCGGGCTGGGGAATCCTGCTCGATGATCTCTTCGCGGGCCTGTACGCGCTGGCGGTGGTGCAAATCGTGGCGCGGGTCTGGATCGCGTGACATCGCCGGCGAGTTCGCATCGCACTGTCGGCCCCAAACCATGGCCGATCGTCCGCACCACGTTGGGCACCGGCGACCCACCGGCCCCAACGGTGCCCCTCGCCGCGTTGGGAACCAACATGAGTGGCCCGATTCAGGGCCCTTCGGCTCGCGTTCCCGCGGTTCCGGCCGACCGCGGCTTTGGCGATTTCCGCCACGATTCGGGAACTTGCCCCTTTGCGCCGGGGGCGCGGGGCTGTATTTTGGATCGTGCGAACGTGCGTGGGGGTCCAGGGCGCCCGGGGCGGGCGAGGACAAACGTCAGTCGGCGTGATCCGACGTAATCACGACGGGCAGGGGAGTTCGATATGTCAAGCGGTTTCTTCACGCGTGACGGCGGGGCGCGGACGGCGTTTTTTTCGGGCCTTCTGGCCCTGAGCCTGGCCTCCGGCGCGGCAGCGCAGTTCTTTTCGTTCGTAGATCGTCCGTCGGAGCTTGCGCCATTCGCGGGCTCGGTCCCTGGGCCGCGGCCCGCGGCGGGCTCGGTCGTCTTCTCGGACCATGAGAAGCTGGCGGCCGCCGTCGCGGGCGCGCCGGATCAGGATCCGTCACGCGACCTTTCGGCCTATGGCATGATGATTCAACTCCCGACGCCCGAGGGGCAGCTGATCGATGCGTACATCGCGCGCTCGCCGGTGATGGAGCCGGAACTGGCCGCCCGCTTTCCGCAGCTGCAATCCTTCATCGTGCGCACCGGAGACGGGAGCGCTACGGGCCGCCTGGAGGTCACGCCGCGCGGACTGACGGCGATGCTCCGCACCACCGAGGGCCAGGCGTGGATGATCGATCCGGCATGGTCGGGTGACGTGACGACGGTGATGTCATACGAGCTGCGCGACCTCAATGCGAGCATTGACTGGACGTGCCACGCCGACCCCGACAAGCACGGGAAGCACCGGCCGAAGATGGATGGCGCGGGCGACGATGGCACGACGCGGGCGACGCAGACGCTGCGCACGGCGCGGGTCGCGATGGCGTGTACGGGCGAGTACGGCGTGCATCACTCGACGATCCAGGGGCACGCGCCGAACGTCGCCGACCCGCTCGCGGCGATCGTGACCGTGATCGCGCGGAGCAACGTGGTCTACGAGGCCGACCTGGGCGTGCACTTCAACCTCGTGGCCGACAACGACCAGGTGGTGTTCTTCGACCCCAACACCGATCCTTTCCCGACGACGTGCGACGGGCTGGGGGGCTCGGACTGCTCAAGCCCGGTGCTGAACGCGCTCCCGGGCGCGCTCTACTCGAATCTCTCGTCGGCGTGGGACATCGGGCACTGCATGACACGCATCGCCGGCGGCGTGGCATATCTGTGGGACGTGTGCAGCGACGGCGGCGGCGTGTCGGGAATCCCACGCGGCGGCGACGCCGACCCGTTCTCCGCCCTCGTCGTCATCCACGAATTCGGGCATCAGTTCGGCGCCAACCACACGTTCAGCGGCACGCGCGGACGCTGCGGCAACAACGCCAACCTCGACACTGCCTGGGAGGCCGGCTCGGGCTCCTCGCCCATGGCCTACGCCGGCGGGTGCCCGGTGGGCGACGCCCCACCCTCCGACAACATCGTGCAGTTCGCCGACCCCTTCTTCCATCACGGCTCGATCGAGGAGATGAAGGCGTTTCTTCCCTTCGCCACCTGCATGGGTTCGAGCGCCTCGTCCAACAACGTGCCGGTCATCACGTTCGTCACGCCCAACCAGCCGATCCCGCCCTCCACCCCCTTCACGCTGAGCGCGACGGCGACGGACGCGGACAACGAGCCGCTCACCTACTCGTGGGAGCAGTTTGACAACGGCGTGCGCCGCCCCCTGGAGGGCGACGGGTCGGAGGACAACGGGCAGGGCGCGCTCTTCCGCGTCTTCCCGCCCACGCTGGATTCGTGGCGCGTCTTCCCGAACATGGACGGCGTGCTGGCGGGCGGGTATGTCCGCGGCGAGCGACTGCCGACAGTGAGGGGCGTCAATCGCAAGTTCCGCGTGGTGGTGCGCGACAACCACCCGGGCGTGGGCGCGACCGCGACCTCGAGCATGGTCACGCTCACGATCGCGTCGGGCACGTCGGCGTTCGGCGTGACCGCTCCTGTTGAGGGCGCCGTGCTCAACTCCGGGACCGGCTATCCCGCCAACGTGACGTGGACGGTCGGAAATACGAACGCGGCGCCGATCTCGGCCGCGAGCGTGCAGGTCCGGCTGTCGACCGACGGCGGCGCGACCTGGCCCGACGTGCTGGGCACGTTCCCGAACAACGGCTCGGCGAGCGTGACGTTCCCGATCCGCGCGATAACCAACGCGCGGGTGCGCGTCGACGCCGTGGGCAAGATCTTCTTCGCGGTGTCGCGCCCCTTCACGCTCGTCAACCCCTGCCCGGCGGACTTCAACCACGACGGCTTCGTCAACGGCAACGACTACGACGAGTTCGCCGCGTTGTTCGACATCGCCGACCCGGGCGCTGATTTCAACGCCGACGGCTTCGTCAACGGCAACGACTACGACGAGTTCGCGGATCACTTTGATGCGGGGTGCTAAGCGAGACAGCGAGACAGGGAAAGACACGCGCTCCCTGACGGCCGGGCTCTTGATGAAAAGAGGCACCGGGAATCAGGCACCGGGCATCAGGCGTCGACCTTCGGGCGTCGGGGGAAAGCCCGGAAGTGGCGGCGTGGTTGAGCGACGAACAGACGATGTGACGATGGAAGCGACAGAAGACGCCTCCCTCGCGGTCGGGATGTAGATCCAGGCCCGAAGTCGTTGAGCGGTTGCCGGCGGGCGCGGGTTGCGCCATGCGCCGCGCACGGTGCCCTGTCTGAAAAACGGGAATGAGGAATGACGATGGGAAAGCCAAGCACGCTCGGGTTCGTCGCCGCCGGATGCTCGCTCGTTGTCGCGCGCGGAGCGCACGCCCAACAGCTCGCCAACCCCGGCTTTGAGTCCGGCCCGATCCTCAGCGAGATCGTCGAGCAGTTCAGCGTCTGGAGCGTGGACGGCGGGACCGCGGTCGGCCCGACGCAGGGCATCACGCCGCTCGAAGGGTCGAAGATGCTCAAATTCCAGGAGACGGCCCCGTTCTGCCAGCGGACGGACACCCGCGCCTGGGGGGAGCTCGCCTGCGTCGGGCAGTTGATCGATCTCGCTCCCGCGCGAGCACTCATTGACTCGGGGAATGCTCGCCTGGTCGTGTCCGCGGCGTTCAATCGAATCGCGGGGGATGCGCATACCGATACGGAGTTCCTTCTTACCGTCCGCGCATTTGATTTGCCGACGCTCGAGGGATTCCGCACCGAATGCCTGAACTATCGCTGGTGGCCAATAGCGGGCGAGGCGTCCCTGATCTCCGATGACTTGCCGGAAACGTGGGAGCGGGCCGAAGTCCAGATACGCCTTCCGTGGTGGTATCCGACCGCGACGTTCGTGTATGTCTTCGTGCGGGCGAAAGAGAACATCCACGACGACTTGGTGTACGGCGAGGAGTTCGACGGGCACTTCGCCGACGACGTGCGCTTCGAGGTGCAATCGATCTGCCCGGCCGACTTCAATCTCAACGGCACCGTCAACAGCGACGATTACGACCTGTTCGCCGAGCTCTTCGACGCCGCCCACCCGACGGCGGACTTCAACGACGACGGGTTCGTCAACGGCAACGACTACGACGAGTTCGTCGACCACTTTGACGTGGGATGCTGAGGAGAGGCAATAGGCACTGGGCACTCGGCACTCGAGAAAGCCAAAGAGGGGCGGCGTGGTCGGGTGGTCGAGTTGCGAAGTGAAATGCAGGCGCGATCCCCGGCGGGGCGGAGAGTTGTGACATCCGATCGCCGCGGTGCGAAGAAAGAAATCGCGCGCAGGCGTCGGCGGCAGGCAATAAGCGGCCTTGGCGGTGCGTTGGACTGGGGCACATGCCCGGTGTGAATCCCGTGGGGGGAGTCCGGGCGAGCACGCGGAGGCTTTATGTCGAAGGCTGGTCGAGCGGCGTCGGTGCGCGCGGGTCGGGTCGGGCTTGTTGGGCCGGTGGTCGGGATTCTGGCGCTGGGAGCGCTGGGGCTGGCGCACGTGGCCAGTGCGGACGTGCCGCCGGTGGTCTTCCCGGTGGAGAATCCGTTCTCGGAAGAGAAGCGCGTGCTGGGCAAGATCCTGTTCTTCGACGAGCAGCTCTCGACGTCGAACAACGTCGCTTGCGCGACGTGTCACTCGATGCCGCGGGCGGGCGCCGAGCCGCGGTTGGCGCGGCATCCGGGCGACGACAACATCCTGAACACGCCGGACGACATTCAGGGCTCGCCGGGCGTGATTCGTTCGGACGCGATCAACAACTACGAGGCGGACGCGGTCTTCGCGCTGACGCCGCAGATCACAGGGCGGTCGGCAAACTCGCCGATCAACGCGGCGTTTGCGCCGAACCTGTTCTGGGATGGGCGCGCGACGTCGCGGTTTGTTGATCCGCAGACCGGCGAAGTTGCAATCCAGAGCGGCGGGGCGCTGGAAAGCCAGAGCATGCAGCCGCTCGTCAACACGATCGAAATGGCGCACGCAGGCAACACCTATGAAAACCTGGCCGAACGCCTGTCGCGCGTGCATCCGCTGAACCTCGCGACAAGCCTGCCGGCGGACGTGGCGGCGGCGCTCGACGACAAGCCGAGCTATGGCGAGCTGTTCGAGCGGGCCTTTGGCGACCAAGAGATCACATCCAAGCGCATCGCGTTCGCCATCGCGACCTACGAGCGCACGCTGATCTCTGACCAATCACCGTATGACCAATTCCGCAACGGGCAGACCAACGCGCTCACGCCGGCGCAGCAGCGTGGCCTGCAGGCGTTCCAGGCGCCGCAGACCCACTGCAACGCGTGCCACACGCTGGCGGACGACCTCTTCACGGGCAACGGATTTCGCAACATCGGCCTGCGCCCGATCGCGGAGGACAATGGCCGCCAGGCGATCACGGGCATCGCCGCCGACGCCGGTCGTTTCAAAGTGCCGGGACTGCGGAACGTCGGCCTGAAGCGGACCTTCATGCACAACGGGCAGTTCCAGACGCTGACGGACGTGCTCCGTTGGTACGCGCGCGGGCAGGGCGCTCCGCCGCAATTCCCGCAGAACCAGGACCCGCTGATCCCGACCATCCAGATGCCGCCGCAGGTCGCGGGCGACATCCAGAACTTCCTCCAGAATGGCCTGACCGATCCGCGCGTGGCGAATGCGACATTCCCGTTTGATCGTCCGACGCTGTTCAGTGAACGGCCGACGGATCGCGCGACCGTCGTGGGCGGCGGCGTGGCGGGGGCGGGCGGGCTCGTGCCGCAGATCGTCGTGGATGCGCCCGCGATGCTGGGCAACACCGAATACCGGATCGGCGTGGGGCGCGTGCTCGGCGGCGCGACGCTGCGGCTCGGGATTTCGGTTTCGCCGCCGGTGAACGGACGCATCACGCCGACGCGCTGGTTTGATTTCACGAGCGCGAGCGGCACCGGATCGGGCGCGGGCGTTGCGACGCAGCCCTGGGCGCTGGTTGATGGCGAGGCCAGCACCGGCCAGGTGCTGTTCGCGCAGTGGTTCGTGGATGATCCTGCGGCCGCGGGCGGGCAGGCGCTCAGCAGCGTCGGGCGCATCCCGGTCTTCTGCGGCTCGGCGGGCTGCCCGTCGCCGTGCGGCCCAGCGGATATCAACTCCGACGGCTTCACCAACGCCGACGATTATGACCTCTTCGCCGGTTACTTTGAGTCGGGCGACACGCGCGGAGATGTCAACGCGGACGGCTTCGTGAACGGCGATGACTACGACGCCTTCGCCGGCGCGTTCGAGGTGGGGTGCTGAGGCAACGCCGGACAACTTGCAAGCGACGGTTGTGAGACGAACGCCATAACGAAGGCGTTGTATGTTCGCATCAAGTTCGTAAGTTCATGCGAACCGCGTGCGAACGCGAGACGGCCTTCGTTCGATACTTCGGGTCCCCGCTGGACATGTCCGGCGGCTGGGGTATGGTGGATTGTGTGAGGCGGCACAACGTGCGATCTCGTGGCGGACGACGGCTTCGTGAACTCCAACGACCTCGACGAGTTCGTGGCCTCCTACGAAGAAATGGAGCAGCCATGAGTGCGATGCGCCTCCGGCCCGCCGCTCCATCTCGTCCCGTCTCCTGGCGGCTCTTGAGCGCGTGTATCGCGATCGCGTGCGTTGGCTCCGCCGCCGCGCAAGTCGAGTTCTTCGCGACCAGTTTGCATCCAACGGGATTGAGTCGATCCGTGGCGAAAGGCACCGCCGGTTCGATCCAGGCCGGTTATGTTCAAGGGGCGACCACGATCCCCACGATCTGGCGAGGGACGCCCGAATCCGCAACGCTGCTGGATGCACGCCCCTACGGCTGGGTCGAGGCGTCCATCAACTCGACCTCGGAGACCTACCAGGTCGGACGCGGCCTCATCGGTGACGTCAGCTACACCACCCACGCCATCACCTGGCAAGGCACGCCCGAGTCCATTCGTGATATCAATCCTGCTGGATTCCGATCCTCATGGGCGGATGAGATTTCGGGGGACCAGATCGTGGGGGTCGCTATTAAGGGGGCAAGCAGCATTCGCGCCGGGCTCTGGCGCGCGAGCGACGGCGCGTTCACGGACCTCCACCCAACCGGCGCGTTGTCGTCCGGCGCGGGCGCGACCGACGGCGTGCGCCAGGCCGGCTCCGCGAGCTTCTCGAACTGGGGCAGCCGTGGCCTGATCTGGAACGGATCCAAG
>OEIV010000132.1_pt1 | contig 46952 bp, 56 predicted proteins | sample 1539231 | NCBI WGS metagenome assembly OEIV01 (sample SAMN03794762, study PRJEB22550) | activated sludge metagenome | feature: wastewater treatment plant; material: activated sludge; isolation source: Wastewater treatment plant of a petroleum refinery complex | place: Argentina: Buenos Aires ... | reverse complement strand
TTGCTTTTCCATCGAATCAGTTTCCTTCCCTTCTGGATCATTAGCCGGCGTTACGACACTGGCTTATGCGTTTTATAGTTGCCCTGCCCTCCAATCAGTTTCGTTTCCTTCTGGATCATTAGCCAGCGTTACGATACTGGATAGTGCGTTCCTGGGTTGCTATTCCCTCAGATCAGTTTCGTTTCCTTCTGGATCATTAGCCAGCGTTACGACACTGGCTAATGCGTTCCAGAGTTGCTTTTCCATCGAATCAGTTTCCTTCCCTTCTGGATCATTAGCCGGCGTTACGACACTGGCTAGTGCGTTCCTGAATTGCTCTGCCCTCCAATCAGTTTCGTTTCCTTCTGGATCATTAGCCAGCGTTACGACACTGGCTAATGCGTTCCAGGGTTGCTATTCCCTCAGATCAGTTTCGTTTCCGTCCGGCTGGAATCCGACCGGTCTCACCACGACGACCAACGTGTTTACATCGAGCACGTCGCTGGCGAACGTCGACAACTGCGCTATTCCCGTCTCGTTCAGCGTGGCTTCGAGCAATTTAGGCCCAGATGCCCTTGATGAAATATACACATCGCTCCCGACCGTGTCCAACCAGACCATCACAGTCACAAATAACTGGGGAACGGCGAGCGACGATCCGACAATTGCAACAGCTAAAGGATGGACGGTGACATCATGAGTGGATTTTACCGCATTGACAAAGATGGGGCTTTGCTCCACGCCCCAAACGGGTTGGCGACACCGACAGGCTCGTATGTCTCGTCCAATCACAACGCTTACGTCTACCCAATCGATGGCGCATGGCGTTGGTTCGACGACGAAGCGGCGGCGCTGGTATTTTTCGCCGGGGCGCAAACGCCACCGCTTACACCAGTGCAAGTGCGGATCGCTCTGCGCCAAGCCGGGATCACGTCAGCAATGGTCGATGCGGTGATCGCCGCCATTTCTGATCCGGTTGAGCGCGACATTGCCGCGACGTACTGGGAGTACGCGACGCAGATTCACCGTGACCATCCGCTGATCGCGTCGTTTACGACGGGATTAGGGCTCACCTCCGAGCAGGTCGATACGATGTGGCAGGCGGCGGCGGGGATCACCTGATGGCCGACATTCTTACGCCAGCCAACGTCTGGGCCTGAGAGGGCATGAGCAACATCGTCACCTTCTCCCCGCGCCAGATTGAGCCCGAAAGCGAACCGCCCGTTCCACAGCCACAGAAGGGGCACCACCATGGCCACCACCTCCGCCGTCGACGTCGCTGCGGGCGATGAATGGACGCTCGCCTATACTGCTGCCGGTACCGTGACGCTCAATGTGCAGAATAGGCACCCGGGCACCAATCTGCTGATCCGCGTCGGCGCATCCGCCGCCGCCGATGACGCCCCCGGTTCACCAGCCGAAAGCGTCAGTTCTGGAGATGGGCGGTCGATTATCCTCGCCGCAGGCGACAAGGTCTACCTGCGCTCGCGCGGGGCCGCTGCCGCCGACGCCACGCTGGTCATCAGCCAGGGTGGCGAGCAGATAGGGAGCGACGAGTACGAGACGGTCGCCGCCAGCCAGACGGCGCAAGTGCTCGGCACGACCGGCGCGGTGGGCGACTATCTCGCCCGCGTCATCATCATCCCGGCCAATCTGTTGCCAGGCGCCGTGACGTTGCTCGACAATGCCACATCGATCACGTTGTTCCCGGGCGGGCTCAACTCGCTCGTGTCTCTGGCGCCCGTTAGCATAGAGATCGGTGCGAGGTCCGTTTCAGGGGCCTGGAAAATATCCACTGGGGCCAACGTCAGCGTCATCGCCATCGGAACATTCGCCTGAGCCGCGCCATGAGCAACATCGTCACTTTCGCCCCGCGGCAGACCGAGACCGAGGGCGAACCGCCCGATCCTCACGGAGAGGGAGAGGCCGTCTGCATCTCGTGTCATCACGAGTGGGTGGCCGTTGCTCCCGTGGGAACCGTCGGTCTCGAATGCCCGCAGTGCTCATCCCTCAAGGGGGTATGGAAGCGCTTCTTCTATCGCGGCTTCGGTGACGGCGAGTTTCCGCATTGGCAATGCCGCTGCGGCTGCGGTCTGTTCAGGATCACGCCGCGCGGCGTCTACTGCCCGAACTGCGGCAGAGCACACCGGCCTTTCGATGAGCCGAAGGACCGCGCCTGACACCAGTCGCCCAACCCGTTCTCCATTAGGTCAGATCGTTTCGATCTAACCTCTCGGGGGCAATGCGAGAATTTGCAACGAAAAGGACCGCCGCCCATGTCCTGCTATGACCCCATGCCGAATGATCTCCTCCAGATCCTCGTCAACAGTGGGTACGGCTACATCGAGGCGACCCGAGAGTACCAGACACCGGGCGGACCCGAGCGACTGAGGCAACTCGCATGGGACTACGTCCAAGCAATAGCAACCGCCAATCGGCCATCACAGGAGGGCAGCCCGCTACGGGCAGCAGCGTCACCATGACCACTAAAGGGGACAGGAAGAAGCGGAGAGACCCGACCAACCGGCTCAACGCACAGCAGGAGGCGTTCTGCCAGCACTACGCCATCAACAAGTCGGGCGCGCAGGCGTATGCGCACGCTTATCCGAAGTCGAAAAAGCATTCGGCGCAGTACAGGGCAGAGGGAGCGTCTAAGATGCTCGCACAACCCAAGATCGCTACAAGAATTGAGCAGTTGGCTGCCAAAGTCGTCGAGATCGCCGACAAGAAGTTCGAAGTCACCGCCGAGCGTGTGCTGCAAGAACTCGCCGCCGTCGCCTTCCAGAACGCCGAAGATTATTTCGAGTGGGGCAGTTACGAGCGGCCGAAACTTCGCAAGAACAAGGAAACCGGGCTCCATGAGCCGATGCTCGGCGCTGACGGCAAGCCGATTACCGAGACTGTGCCGTTCGCCCGCATCAAGCCGAGCGACCAACTGACCCGTGTGCAGAAGGCGGCCGTGATCGCCGTCTCGGAAACCATCTCGCGCACCGGCGACCGTGTCGTCGAGGCGAAGATGGCCGACAAGCTCGGCGCCTTGAAAGCGATTGGCCAGCACCTCGGCATGTTCAAGGAGCGCGTCGAGCACACCGGCAAGAACGGCGCGGCGATCCAGCACTCGGTGACGCTGCCCGATCTCGATAACCATGCCGATCCGATCGAGGCGTTGAAGCAGTTCGAGCAGTTCCGCACCTCGATGCACGCCGCCGGCAATGCGTGATAGCCTCGGCCGGGGTACGAATCGGGGGAGGGGTGAGCCATCGAGTGGCCGCCAAATTTTCAAGGTGAACTGCAACGGCGGCTCACCCTGGAACGCGCGATCCTGCAGGACAAGAGCGGCGTTATGCTCGCCGGGGCCAAGGCGCTCTATGCAGCGAGCCCGGTCGCGTTCATCAGCGATTGCGTGTGGATGTACGAGCCGCGCAACGCCAACCGCGGCGCGCCGGTCCGCATTCCGGCGGTGCCATTCCCGCGCCAGCGGGAGTTCATCGAGTGGCTGCACAACTGCTTCTTGAACCGCATCTCGGCGCCGGTCGAGAAGTCTCGCGATAGCGGCGCCACATGGGTGGCGTCGGCGTTCGCGGTCTGGGTCTGGCTGTTCCACCCCGGCGCCTCGGTCGGGTTCGGCTCGCGCAAGGAAATCCTCGTCGACCGCAACGGCGATATGTCGTCGATCTTCGAGAAGATCCGCTCGATCATCCGGCACTTGCCGAGCTACCTGCTCCCGGTCGGGTTTCAGGAGAAGGCCCACCTCAACTACATGAGGATTCTCAACCCAGAGAATGCCGCCACCATCATTGGCGAGGCGGGCGACAACATCGGTCGCGGCGGCCGAACCTCGCTCTACTTCATCGACGAGTCGGGCTTCCTTGAGCGCCCGGCCTTGGTCGACGCTTCGCTGACGGCGGCCACAGACTGCCGCATCGACATTTCCACCCCGAACGTCGGCTCCATATTCGATGCGTGGTGCGCGCGCGAGCCGCGCAAGTTCATCTTCGACGTCTCGGATGCCCCGTGGCACACCGAGGAATGGCTCAAGCAGAAGCGGGCGGAACTCGAACTCAAGGGCCTGGGCCACATCTACCGGCGCGAGTATCTGCGCGACGCGGCGGCCGGTCTTGCCGGGCAGCTCATCTCCGCCGATTGGGTTGAGGCGGCGATTGGCGCAGCGCAAAAGCTCGGCATCAAGCCGACCGGGAAGAAGATCGCCGGTCTCGACGTGGCCGACGGAGGAGCCGACGCCAGCGCGTTTGCCGGCCGCCACGGCATCGAGCTTCAATATCTGCAGAGCCGTCCCGATCTTCTGGCCGATGCCACCGGCGCCTGGGGCTACGGCAAAGCGATGGAACTCGGCTATGACGAGCTTCGCTATGATTCGATCGGCGTCGGCTCTGGCGCGGCAGCGACGCTGCGCGACAAGAAGGGGCTGCACATCGTCGGTTGGGCCGGTTCCGACGGCGTCAAGTGGCCAGAACGCAAGTACGCGAATACCAACCGCACCAACGAGGATATGTTTCTCAACCTCAAGGCGCAGGCGTGGTGGATGCTGCGCGACCGCTTCGTGCTGACGTTCCGCGCCGTCACCGAAGGCAGGATGCCGGACAACCCCGACGATCTCATTTCGATCCCGCCCGATCTCCCCGAGTTGCGCGAGCTGAAAACCGAACTGACGCAGGTCACTTACAAGGACACCAATGCCGGCAAGGTGCAGGTCAACAAGGCGCCCGACGGCCAGAAGTCGCCGAACCGCGCCGACGCCGTGGTTATCTCCTACGGTCCGCCGCCTCGGCCGGAGATGAAGATCATCGGCGCGTTCTGACGCCGCGAACGAGCTTTTAATGCCGCCGTGGCACAACCGAATCGGGAAGGTCCGGTTGACAGGGGGGGAGCGCGGTGGCGAAGACGTCGAGCCGTCTCAAGGCGGGCGCCGTGCCGGCCCGCGGCGAAGTCGTTGCCGATCTGCAGCGCGCTTCTGCCGGGCAGTTCGAGCGCCTCGTCGCGCAAGGCAAGGGCAATAATGTGCTCGGCGTCGTCGACGGCGATGCCAAGCGCATCGCCGCGCCGGAAGTCCCGCGCGGCACCAAGCGGCTCATCCACAACCACCCCAGGTTCACCGACGTCGCCCGCGGCGGCGGCTTTTCAAGCGACGATCTCGCCTTTGCAACCGACCGCTACCGCGGCAACTTCCACGTCCTCTCAGACGAGGGCTCGGTCTACGCCATGAAGGCCGGGCGCAACGCGCCGCGCACGTCGCACGGCGTCGACAAGCTTGCCGCACGCCACACCGAAATTAGCCGCGCCATGGTCGAGTCGCTGAAGGCCAACGGCGCGTCGCCCTACGAGGCCCGCATCGTCGCCCGCTCTGGCGCGGCGCGCGTGCTCAAGTCCGAGGGCGTCATCGCCTATCGCGAGGTGTTGCGCGGCACCGAAAAGGCCGCCGTCGAGACGCACGGCGCCGCCATGCAGAAGCTCATCGCGCAGCACATGCGCCAGCCGCAGGCAGGCGGCATGGCGCAGTCGATCGCCAAGGTTTCCGCCGTCGCCACCCCGGTTGCTGCGGCGGCGGTCGCAACGCTTGCCTACAAACGCGCCCGTGCCGAAGGCAAGGATGAAGCCCGCGCCGCGCTCGAGGCGGCAGGCGCCGGTGCTTCGACGGCTATTGCTCCCGCTGCCATTGGGTCCGGGGCGGCCGCGCTCGCCAAGTCAACCTCGATCGGCGCCAAGGCGCTCGGCGTTGCCACCCGCGCACTGCTACCGCTGTCGGTCGTCGGCCATGCCGGCGCTTACGCCTACGCCGCCATGCAGCGCGGCGAGGGTGCTGGCGACATTGCCAAGGCGGCCGGATGGGGTGCCGTCAACGGCATCATCCCGATCGATCTCGTCAGAGAGGCATACTCGAGCGTGCGCGGCGGCTCTCCCGGCCCGTCGACCAGCCCGGCGCAGAGATCGGTGACCGGGGCAGCGTTGCCGAAGGGCGAGGGCGCGAGCGGATACAGTCAGCCAGACGCGAGCGCACAGGAATTCGCCCGCGCAGACGCCGCGTTCCGGCAGCGGTGGGCTGGTATCGGAGCCGGGCAACAACAAGCCAAGGCCGGGGCCAAGAGCCCGAGCGGGGAAACCCGCAAGGGCTGGGCCAACCCGGCAACGCAGCGCGCGGCGCAAGAGGCCCGTAACGTGCAGAACTTTAGCGATTGGGCGGAGAAACCAAGCGGATGAACCCCTTTTCCCGATTCTTCCGTAAGGCGGCGCCGCTCGAGCAGAAGACCGCCGTCGCCTCGCCGTTTTCGTCGGTCGCAACACCGTCGATGATGGGCGCGCTGCTGTCGCCGGCCGAGATCACGCCCTATCAGGCGTGGCTGCTCTATATCAACGTCGCGCCGTTCGCCAAAGTGGTCGACATGATCGCCGACGCGGTGGCAAGCCTCGTCATGGTCGTCGAGGAAAACGGCGAGACGGTTGACCATCATCCGGTGTTCAACTTCATGCGGCAGCCCGGCTTTAACCGCAACCGCCGCCGGTTCATGAAGGAGTTGACGGTCCAGTATCTCGTCACCGGCACCGGCTACATGCACATGATCGGCCCGCCGACCTCGCCGCCGCACGCCATCGATCTCCTGAAAACCAAAAACGTCCAGCCCTCGCCCGGCTGGGATATGTGGCCGGATTCTTACCTCTATTCGGAGGGCACACGCTCGATCCGCTTCCAGCGCGACATGAGCAACCCGCGCGATTGGTCATGGATCGATACAGGTACCGGGCTCGGCGAGATCGTGCCGGTCTACGACATGGACGGCAGCACACGCGGCGTCGGTCTGCCGCGCTTGAACGCGATCCGCCACGACGTCGAGATGCGCTTGAAGGGCGTGCTGCACAACTCCAGCGTTCTCGACAAGGGCGCGCGGCTTTCTGGCGTCCTGAACTTGAAGGAAGGCGCGACCGAGGAACAGGAGCGCGCCGTCCAGCAGATGTTCGAGGCGACGGCGAGCGGCGTCGGCAACGCCGGCAAGGTTCTGGTCACGTCGGGCGGCGGCGCGGAGTTCACCGCGCTCAGCCAGAACATGAAGGATATGGATTTCGCCAAGCTCATCGGCATCGTCGAGGACAGCATCGCGGCCCGCTACAACGTGCCGGTGACGCTGTTCCGCACCGACGCGCAGACCAACAACAATTACGAGACATCGTGGAATGTGCTCTACGACCAGGCCGTGTTGCCGACGTTCGACATTCTCGGCAGCGCGCTTTCGGCGGTGTTCGCCAGACGCATGCGCACTTACATCGAGATCAAGCACGACACGCTGACCTCGCCGATCCTCGCCCGTCAGGCCGTCGCCCGGGCGATCGATCTGCATCGCGAAAGCCTCGTCTCGCGCAACGAAGCGCGGCAGATGGTCGGTTTCGAGCCGGTGCTCGGCGGCGATCTCATTTACGGCTCGATGGGACAGGTTCCACAGGGCGAGGATCTGTTCACCGGGATCGACGGCGGCAAACTGACATCCGAGGCGACGCCGGGCGGTACGCCGAAACTCGCCATCCCGGCACCGCGCGACCGGGCCGCCGACGACAAGGAGAACGAAAAGTCTCTCGGCGTTCTCAACGGTTTTGCCGATCTGCTGGAAGGGCACTGACGCATGGCGGGCGACATCAACGACGTTGCAATCGGCATTGGCGGCGCTCTCGGTGGCGCGGCCGCGGCCTATGCCGCTTCGGAAGCGTGGCGCAGAGCCGCCGAGCGGACCGTGCTCGATGGCAAGCCGGCTTCCTCGGTTCGTGTCGATGCCGGCGCGCTCACGTCCGAGCCGGAACTGTTTCAGTTCAAGAGCGGCGGCGATCAGTCGGGCGTCACCGACCGGCTCCAGGGCGTCAAGAAGTGGAACGCCGCCGCCGCCGGCAAGGTCATGGTCTACGAGCATTCCGACGGTCGCCAGGTCATCGCCGACGGTCACCAGCGGCTCGGCCTCGCCAAGCGGCTGATGCAGGGCGGCCACGAGCCGATCAAGCTCGACGCCATCGTGCTGCGCGAGCGCGACGGCTGGGCGCCGCGCGACGTGCGCGCCTACGCCGCGATCAAAAATATGCACGAGTCCTCGGGCAACGCGCTCGACATGGCCAAGGTGATGCGCGAGCGGCCCGATCTCGTGACGAGCTCGATGCCGATGTCGGACGCCAAGATCCGCGAGGCCCGCGCGCTGTCGCATCTGAGCGACGATGCTTTCAAGATGGTCGCCGGCGGCGCGGTCGAGCCGAGCCATGCGGCGGCAGTCGGCGAATCGGTCAAGGATGCGACGCGGCACGCCGATCTCATCAAGGAGATGGCCGACGCCAAGGTGAAGAGCGCGCAGCATGCCCGCGTCTATGTGCAACAGGCGATGGCCGCGCCGTCGATCTCGGAAACCACCTCGAGCCTGTTCGGCGAGGAAACCAACACCCGCTCGCTCATCAAGGAGCGCTCGGCGGTGCTCGACCGGGTGATGACCTCGCTCAAGGGCAACAAGAAACTGTTCGGCATGCTGTCCCGTGAGGCCGACACGATCGAGGCGGCCGGCAACAAGCTGGTGCGCGACACCAACGCGGCCAACGCCGATCAGGCGGCGCGGCTGTCGACGCTGATCGAGAAGCTGGCGACGCAGCGCGGCAACGTCTCGACGCTGCTCGATCAAGCGGCAAAGCAGGTGGCGGCCGGCGAGAAAGCGCCGAAGGCGGCGCGCGCGTTCTTGAAGTCGGTGCAAGGCGCGATGGAGAAGGGCGGCATCAGGGCATTGGTCGGAGACGGACCGCTGCCGCTGGCCGAGAGCGGGGGGATGCAGCGGATGGTCGATAAGCCGAAGAAAGCGACGGCCAAGGCCGCCGCGCAAACCTCCTTCCTCGCCCCCGCCACCACGCAAGAACAAGTCTCTGCCGCAATGAAATCGGCAGGAAAGCCGACCGTGACGCAGTTGCCTGCCGACGACGGTCTGTTCGGCTCGAGCATGAAGCAGACCGATCTGGTGGACATGGCGAAGGCGAAGCAGCCCGGCGCCTACGGCACGCCCGAGTATCAGCCGCCCGGAGCGCGGGCGCAGAGCGAGTCCTATTGGTCATTTCGTGCGGAGCGCCCGCCGACGGTTGATGAACTTCCGCCTGGAGCCTTCAAGGGCACGCAAAAAGAGTTCTCGTCGCTGTCGCCCGGCATGCGGCGGGAGATCGAGCGCCAAGCGCTGCGAGCACAAACTGCCGATCAGCCGGTCACCATCTCTCCCTCCGTGCCGCATCCAGGGACGAAGATACCGCCGGCACCGGGCATGCAGCCATCGCAATACGCCAACAACGCTTTCATCGCCCGCGTAGGCAATCAAGAGTTCACCGCCTACGTCGAGCAGGAAGGAAAGTACGGGTGGAAGGTCAAGACCGTCTCCGAAAGCGCTATCGATCCGAAGTATGGGGCCGGCAGTTTCGTCAAGTCGCACAAGGTCAGCGGCTACTATCCGAGCGCTCAGGCGGCGGCTGATGCGGCGCTCAAGGGCGTTCGGCCCGGCTGGTCCGACGAGGCCCGCGCGGCAAGTGCTGAAGTCAGGGCGGCGAACGCTGACCCCAGCAAGTACACGATGCTGCCGAATGGCGACAAGAAGCTGAGCAAGGGCCATCTCGACAAGATGATGGCCGACGCCAAGGCGCTGCCGAAATCCGACCCGACGCGGCCGCTCAAGATCGAGCACGTCAAGGTGCTCGCCGGCACCGCATGGCGGCCGGACGGAACGGCCTACACGCCAGGGCTGGAAAAGCTGCTGGACGACACGTTGAAAGCGGATCAGGCGAAGGCGTTCGCGCAGACAAAGCGCGGCTCGCGCAAGGCAAAGCACGCTGCCGACATGGCCGCCATCCATCAGCAGATCAAAGACACGATCGGCCCGCGAGGTGACGGAAAGCATTTCCACACCGACGGCACGCCGATCACCAAGGAATCGATGGCGGCAAGAGGGCAGACAGCGCCAGCGTCGGCGGCCAAGCCAGCCAAATCGATGGTTCTCGCCGCAATCGAGAGCGCCATCAAGCGCGGTAAGCGCGAAGACCTGTCGCCAGCACAGCGCGAGGCCATCTCCAAGATGACCAATGAGCAGGTGCGGGCGCTCGATGATTTCGCGGCCAAGTATCGCCGCAGTGGGGCAATGTCCGATGCCGATTTCAACCGCGTGAGCGCGTTCAGGGCAGCGTTCCGAGATCGCGCCAAGGTGACATCCGATGCCGCCTTCAACGCTGCTCACCCCGGCTGGTCTGACGCTGCTCGAGAAGCCTCCGCCGAAGTGCGCGGTGTCGCAAAGCCGGGAGAGGCGAAGCCGCCGAAGCCCGCCAAGGTCAAGCCGCCGAAGGCTCCGAAAGCCCCGGCTGGCTTTGATCCCAAGCGCTCCGGCATGAAGTTCGTTGGCGAGGCGCGCACGCTCGAACGCGGTCCGGTCAACGTGTTTCTCAATAAGCGCGACGGCATGTCCTATGTCGCCGCCAAGGACGCGCCGATGGACACCGCAGGCCGCCCGTCCGGGCTGCGCATGTCGCCGTCCGGCATCGATCTCGCCGTCGCCAAACTCAATAAGGATCACCGGTTCCACACCACCGCGCAGAAGGCGACCGACTTGCCGCCGTTCAACCCGGTCAAGGTGCGCACGAGGAAGCCAGCCGCGCCGAAGGTGTCAAGCGCCCCGGCGAGCACGGCCCTCACCAACGCCGCCAAGTCGGCCGGCATCAAAGACCCCAACGCCACCTTCGCCGAGATGTTCAAGAAGGGCGGCAAGAAGGCGCTCGGTATCCTCGGTCCCGCTGCCATCGTCGGCGCCGGTGCCGTCGCGTTCGACGCCAGCCGCAACCAAGCCCATGCCGAGGGCAAGACCGCGGGTGAAGCGGTGGCAACCGGTCTCGTCCAGGGGGTGGCCGCATCCACGACGGTCGCCGCCATCGGCTACGGCATCGGCAAGGGCGTGCAGATCGCCGCCCGCGCCGCGCCAGTGGTCGGCAAGATCGCCATGAAGGCGCTGCCCGCCGTCGCAATCGCGACCGCCGCCTACGAAGTCGGCAAGGGCGCGATTGCTGGCTATCAGAAAGACGGGCTATCCGGTGCCGCCAAGGGCGCAGCGACCGGTGCTGCCGACTGGGCGACGCTTGGCGCTTACTCGCACTTCAGCGGCAAGGCCGAGGGTGAGAACGGCAGACTCAGTGCCGCGCAGCAACAGCAGTTCGCCGCCGCCAACGCCAATTGGGCCGCGATGCAGGAAGCCAAGCAATCGAGCGGCAAGGCGCAAGGCTGGTCGGATCAGGCGCGCATCTCGGCCTACATCTCGCGCGTCGCCAACGCCGGCGGCACGCCCGACAATCTGCCTTATGGCGGAGCCGTGAGGGCGCCAGCGCAAGCCACACAGGAAACACCGAAGTCGGCCAAGTCGAAGCCGAAGAAGCACGGCGCATGAGCGTGCACGACGACATTCTCGATGCCAAGCTGGCGCTCGAATACGAGTTGGCCGAGCCGCTTTCAGCCGCGCTCTCGGCCTACATCTCGACCTGGGAGCGCGGCCAGGGGGTGGTCCGCACCATGGATCACGTCGCCCACAAAGAGCAGATCGAGTCGGTCCTGTTGCGCCACTACGCCCGCGTCGTCGCGGTCATGTCGGGCCGCGTGCCAGGGGGTGGCGAGACCATCGACTCCGTGGCGCTCGGGCCGGCGCACGCCGCCTCGCTGCGCTCCCGCGCCCACAATCAAACACTGCACATGCTGCGCGGCATGGACCGCGACCTGATGACGGCGCTCGCTGCCATACCGGTGCCGAGCGTGCCGCTGGTCAAGAGCGCGTCCATGAACGGCGGCATCGAGATCAAGAAGGACATCTTCTCGGTCCAGATGCTCGCCCGGTTCAAGGAGACCGCAAAACAGGCGTGGCACAAGCTCAAGGCGCGCATGCGCGCGATCGCCAACTTGGAAACCGAGGCGGCCGCCGAGGAATACCAAATCGAGTGGGTGAAGCAGAAATACGCCAATGCACGCATCTACAAGACGTGGAATTCGCTGATGGACGGCCGCGAGCGCCCGACCCACCACGAGGCGCACGGCCAGGAGGTGCTGGTCGATCAGCCGTTCATCGTCGGCGGCGCGATGCTGAAGCAGCCGGGCGATACCAGTCTCGGCGCTCCGTTGTCTGAGACTATAAATTGCCGCTGTTTTTCGAGCTTTTCCCTCGTCGGTCCAAACGGCGAGCGCATCGACATCCCGTTGCAGACACCGGCTCTGCCGGCCAAGCGGCGCTGGCGGCCGGGTGACAAGTTCGGCGTCGAGACGCCGGTGCGTCCGACCGAGTCAGTGACGCTCAACGGCACGACACGGGCCCGCGTGGTGCTCGGCGACGGCCGCACCTTCGCGACCATGCAGCAGGTCGATCCCGGCACCATCGTCGTCACCGTCAACGGTCAAGCCATCGCCCGCGCTGCGTTCTCCGGCCCCAGCGTCACGTCCATGACCCTCGCCGACGGCGCGGATCAACTCGGCATCGGCGATCTCATTCGCCGGTCGGTACGCGGCACGCATGAGTTTTTAATGCGACGGCGTTAGCGTCCAATCTGCCCGCCGGCAGAGTGTTCAGTCTCGGCTCAAAGGCTCAGACGTTTTCCCCCGTGCGCGCTGACCGGCGGGCCCGCGCCTCCCATACGAAGAGGGTCACTAAATGTCCATCAAGGTCGAAAGCGGTGCTTCCGTCAGCCTCGAGGAAAAGGCCATCGGCGAGACCGACGACGTTGTCACGATCGAGGGTTATGCCTCGACGTTCGGTAACGTCGATCTCGGCGACGATGTCGTCATGCCCGGCGCCTTCGCGGAAAGCCTGAAAAGCATCGGCCTGCCGAAGCTGCTCTGGCAGCACAAGCTCGACGAGCCGCCGATCGGCGACGTGCTCGACGCCAAGGAGGATGGCAAGGGGCTTTGGTTCAAGGCCGAGATCCCCAAGGACACAGGCGACCCGCTGGTCCGCCGCATCGTCTCCGGTCTGAAGCGCAAGAGCATCAAGACAACCTCGATCGGCTACAAGACGGCGCGCTCCGAGCGGCGCAAATCCGACGGCGCGCGGCTCCTGCAGAAGCTCAAGCTGTACGAGATCTCGCTCGTCAACATGCCGATGAACCCGCTTGCCGAGATTTCCTCGGTCAAGGGCCTCGTCGCCTATCAGGATTTGCCGCTGGCGCGCGACGCCAAGTCGTGGGACGCCGCCGCCGCTCTCGCCCGCGTCAAGGCGCGGTTCGGTGAGGACGACGACGCGCGACGCGCCTTTCTGTTCGCCGACCCCGATTCCAAGGCGTGGAACCCGGCACTACTGATCGCCGACGTCGATGCCTCCGGCAACCTCGTCGTTAACCCGGTCGCTTGCTTCAAGGCGGCGACCGTGCTGCTCGGCTCCGATGTCGCAGATCTCGGCATCCCCGACGAGGCCGACGACGCGGTGCGCGCCCATCTCGACCGCTACTATGCGGCTCTCAATCTGGATTCGCCGACAAAATCCTTGTCGGCCGAGGAGTTCGATCATCTCACCGAGCGCGAGCGGGAAGTTCGCCTCAAGGGGATCGGGATCAGTAACAGTCTTGCGAAGCGTATTGCCTCATCGGGTCAGTGGGATGCTGACCGCAAGTCGCGCCGGGATGGCGCGATGCCAGCCGAAGCCACCGAGCTTCTGACCGCGCTCTCGTCGATCGGACGGGTCGCTCAATCCCTCATCCAAAGGTAAAACGCACCATGGCTGATAAGCCCGAAGCCTCTGCCGAGCTCGAGAAGCTCGGTCGCGACGTCAAGTCGGCGCTCAACTCGCTCAGTGAGAGCGTCGAGACGAAAAACAAAGAGACCCTGACGAACGTCGAGAAGTGGTTCTCGAAGTACGAGAAGGAGAACCAGGATCTCGTCAAGCAGCACGCCCTCGTCGCCAAGGCGGCCGAGGATCTGGTCGAGAAGGTGAAGGCGGCCGAGGCCGAACTCGCCAACACGAAGAAGGATTCCGCCGAGTACAAGAGCCGCGTCGAGAAGATCGAGACGCTGATCGCGACTGGCGCCACCGGCAACAAGGACACCGACGCCGCGCTCGCCCGCAAGAGCGCCGAGTACGAGAACTTCTTCAAGTTCTTCGCCGGCAAGTCGCAGGCGTCGAACTCGATCGACTTCAAGACGTTGCGCACGGACTCCGACACGCAGGGCGCGTATCTCATTCCGCAGATCATGGACAATGAGATCCGCAAGTACATCACCGAAATGTCCCCGGTCCGCCTGTTCGCCCGCTCGCGCGTGGCGCCCGGCAAAACCATGGACATCCCGATCCGCCTCGCATTGCCGAACGCGTATTTCGAGGGCGAGGCCGAGCAGGACGAGAGCGGCAACACCACCTACGGTTCCGAGACCATCACGCTCTATCGCCAGTCGATCACGGTGCCGGCGACGCTCGACATGATGCTGAGTTCTGCGTTCGACATCGAGCGCGAGATCAGCGCCGATGTCGGCGAGGCGTTCGGTGTTGGTGAGGGACTGAACTTCGTCAAGGGCTCTGGCGTCAAGGGGCCGCACGGCTACATCAACGACAGCCGCATCGATGTGGTCGATACCGCCACGTCGGGCACGCTGGCGTTCGAGGATCTCGCCAACGTCAGCGGCAAGCTGAAGCGCGGCCAGATGCCGATGTGGTACTTCAACCGCCGCACGCTCTCGGCCCTCCTGCAGATCAAGTCCACCATCGGCGTGCCGGTGTGGACGCCGGTCGCCGGCAACAACCCCGCGATGATCTGGGGCTACCCGTACTCGTCGGACATGATCCACATGGACGACAGCCAGGACGGCGCCGGCGCCAAGCCGATCATGTTCGCCGACATGCGCCGCCTCTACGAGATCTTCGATCTCATGGGCATCTCGGTGATCCGCGACGACGTCACACAGAAGCGCAAGGCCATCACCGAGTGGACGTTCCGGCGCTACCTGGCCGGCCGCGTCATCATCCCCGAGGCCGCCAAGATCGTTCGCATCAAGGCGTAAGCCTGACGGCGCGTGGTGAGGGGTTCGCCCTCGCCACACCATCACCGGCTAGAGATCAATCAAGGAGACCAGCGCCATGAGCGCAGACTACGACCTGAAACACAACATCAAGGTGGTCCCGGCCCTCGTGCCGGCCGTCTGGGATGCCGACAACACCCCCGCCGCCATCGATACTGCCGGTTACAAGGGCGTCACCATCCTGACGCACGTCGGTATCGGCGGCATCACCTTTACCACCACCAACAAGGTCGAATTCACGATCACGCACAGTGACGACCTTGATTCGACATACGCGGCTGTCGAGGAAGATGACGTGCTGATGCCCTACGGCGAGACGCTCGCCACCGGAGGCATCATCCGTTCGCTCACCGCAGCCAAGGCTGCGGCCGACACCGAGGTTCATGCAGTCGGCTACCGCGGCAAGAAGCGCTACCTGAAGGTGCTCGCCAACTTCGGCGGCACGCATTCCTCGGGCACGCCGATGTCGGCCTCGGTGATCCTGTCGAAGCCGGATTCCAAGCCGGTCGGCCAGACCAACTTCGTGCCGTCGCTCAACAAGACGGCGCAGTAAGCCGGATCGGATGATCTGGCGGGGCGGGCTTCGGCCCGCCCCACTTGAACCGCTGAACGAACCAGGGGCACGGGGATCATGGTGGACAAATTCTTTTTCGTCGAGGCGCTCGAAAGCGCGTGCTGGCGCTCTCCCGGTCGGCAGATGGTTGTGTCGCTCGTCGAAGCGCGCTGGGCGATCGATGGTGCCGGCGTCGATGTGCTGCCGAACGTCGTCTACTCCTTCGCCAGCGATGACACCGCGCATTACCTGCTGACGGTGCACGAGAACGAGCGCGGCGGCCAACCGCGGTGCGTGCCGGTGTTCGTCGAGAAGGGCAACATCGTCGCTTTCCATCGCGAGGACGACGCCATGTATTTCGTCCAGGCCGGCAAGGCGCGCCAGGTCACGGACGCCGAGGTGGCGGCGCTGTTCCGTGCCGAGGAGGCGCATGCCGAGATTACGCACGCCGCCGACGACGCGCCAGCCGAGGCCCATGCCGAGCCGCACGTCGAGGCCGAGACCAAGTCGAAGCGCAAGACGCGAAAGGCTGGCGCGGCATGATGAAGGGCAAACTCGAGAACAAGGCATTCGGCAAGGCACCAGAGAACAAGGGCCGGATGCCGGTATCCCACACCGAGAAACCAGCCAAGGGCGAGGCCGCCAGGATCAAGGCGGAATCGACCAAGGTGATGACCATGCAGCAGTGGGAAAAGAGCGCCACCGACGCGGCTATGGACCGCAAAGTGGCGAAGCGCGAGGGACTATCGCTGCGGCAGTACGAGGGGTCGAAGCTCGACGAGGGCAATGACCGCAAGCAACTCGCCGCCCACAACGCCAAAGCCAAGGCGGCAAAGAAGGGGGCATAAATTCATGGCGCGCACGGGCGGCTATCGCGGTAAGGGCTCCTACGGCACATCCGGGCAGATCGCCGGTGGTGGCGCGAGGAACGTGTCGCTGCGCGGCCCGGCCTCGCCGCAGACGCGCGGCGCTTCCGTCAGTGAATCCATGGACAAGGTCGCGGCGATGATGGACAAGCGCGCGGCCGAGATCAAAGCCGAGCGGGCCGCCAAGGCGGAAGGCAGAAGCGCTCCGGCTCCGGCCGCCGCGCCCGCGCCCGAGCCGGTGGCGCAGCCGATGAGCACGCCGGAGGAGCGCTGGATCAACCGCGCTCGAGCCGGTGGCGACGATATTCGCACCGATGCAGAACTGCGCCAGCAGTACCGCGACCGTGTAGCGGCGCGCGATGCCAAGTTGCAGGCCGCAGCGCCAAAGACCGAGCCGGCCGCACCGGATGCACCGAAGCCTAAGGCCAAGACCGCGAAAGGCAAGAGCAGCGCGAAGGCCGAAATTGCCCATCTTGATGGCCGCATCGAAAATGCTCGGGCAAGCATGTCCATAGGCAAGCCGAGTGATGCCGACATCGCGCGTACAAACGCTCTGATTTCCGATCTCGAACGGCAGAAGGCCGCGCTGGCGCCGAAGGCGAAGCCCGCCAAGGCCCCCAGGAAGCCAGCGCCGTCGGCGATCGCGAACGCGCGGTACGGCTCCGATTTCATGGCTCCTGATCCGGCCCGTGCCGCCGCGCTCGAAGCGGCCGCGCGGCAGCCGAAAGCACCGAGCGCAGCGCGCCAGGGGGCTATTGATACCTACAAGTCCGCATTTGGCCACGAGCCGCCGGCGCGCATGTCGGCGAAGGCGATGAAAGCGGCCGTGGAGAACCGGGCCATTACGGCATCGCGCATTGCGCAGCAAGACGCGATGATGGACCGGCTTCTGACCGGCGAGCAGCGCGTTGCGGAAATAGCAGCCCGCCGCTCCTTTCAAAAGAAGTTCGGCCACGCTCCACCCGCCGGCATGACGCCCGACGCCATGGCCCGCTGGACCGAAAGCGGCATGACGAAGGCCCCCGCCCCGCCCGGAGCGTATGGGCCCGTCGGAAGCCACGGGGATAGGACTGGCGGCGGAGACGCTCACCGGAACAGCATGACGCCGACGCCAACCGCCACGCCTCCGGCTCCGCCGTCGATCGGCCAGATGGCCAAGAACGCCTATGCCAAGGCCGCCATGCCGCTCGCCGTGATGAGCGTCGGCATCCAGGCGGTCGGCGCCTACAACCGCGCCCGCGATGACGGTGCCGATACGGGTCGCGCGGTCATCGAGGGCGTCAAGGCCGCCGCTGTTCCAACCGCCATGATCGGCGCGGTGCCGGCGCTCAACGCCATCGGCCGTGCGTCGTCGCTCGGCATGATCGCGACCGGCGCACAGGTGCTCGGCAAGGCCGCCGGCCGGCTGGCGCTGCCCGCCGTCGTCGGCTGGTCCGCCTATCAGGGCGCGCAAGAGGACAAGAACACCCTTCGCGGTGCTGTGCGCGGTGCCATCCGCGGCCTCGATCCATCGGCGATCTTCATGGCGCGCGGCCTCGGCGAGCGCGCGTTTGACGGTGCCTTCGGGCAGGCAACGCCGAAAACCTCGTTCTGGGACACCGGACCACGGCCGCCGTTCATGGACACCTTCCAGAAGTCTCTGCAGAAGATGCGCGGCGCCGACGCCGGTTTGCAGGGAAGCTCAGGCCGCCTCAACGCCGAGCAGAAAAAGCAATTTGCCGTAGCCAATGCCGCCTTTGGACAGCGCGCCTTGCCCGCACCCGAGAAGAACGCTGGCGGCGAGAAGGCCGCGCGCGGCTGGGCCAACCCGGCCGTGCAGATGGCCGCGCAAGAGGCCCGCGGCGTCGTCAACGTCACCGACTGGGCGCAGTCGGGCGAGAACTACGACGGTAACAGCCTGATGACGCGGGGGCGCTGACGCCATGACCAGAAAAACCGCAAGTCACCCGCCGGCCGGCAACATGCGCCGCATGGTGCACGGCGCCGGGACGGCCGCCAAGAAGGCCGCGCGCGCCTCCGGCAAGGCCGCCGTCAAGACCGCCAAGTTCGCTGGCGCAACGGTGCTGCCGGCGGCGCCGGTCGCCAGCGGTCTGGCCAAGGGCCAAGTCAAAATTGCCGATCAGGCGCGCGCCCACATGACGGCGATCAAGGCCGGCGAGAAGGGTGCCCACATGGGCGCGCTGAAGGCGCTCGGCAAGGTCGGCATGGCGGCCTCGACTTTCGTGCTGCCGGCGCTCGCCGCCGCCGCCGCTATCAGCACGGCGCGCGATGTCTATCGCCGCACCGGGCGGATCGACGAGGCAGCCGGCGAGGGGGCTTACTCCGGCGTTGATCTGATCCTCGGCGGCGCCATGGCCGAGTACAGCCGCAGCCGCGAGGCCGGCGAAAGCCGCGCTGCGGCCGTCACCAGCGGCGTGCTCGAGGGTGTCAACAACCGCTTTCTGTTTTCCTACGGCGACGAGATCGTCAAGACGCTCAAAGACCCGTCGAAGTTTTCCGAGGTCTGGCCGGGCGCTCCGGCTTGGCTCAAAAACACCGTCGGCCGCGCCGTCGAGGAAAACGCCCGCACCGAAGGCGCCGCCAGGGCGACCGCCGAGTCGTGGCAATCGACCAACCTGACGCGCGGCGCCGATCCCTCGACGCTGGCGATCGTCAACCACGGCGAGGCCGAGAACGCCCGCGCCATGGCAACCCCGCGCAGTGCTGGCGGGGCTGCCGCAGGGCCGATGCGGGCCGCCGCCAAGCTGCACATGGCGCCCGCTGACAAGGCCAAGTTCAACGCCGCCAATGACAAGTTCAAGGCCAACGCCGCCGGCCCAAAGACATCGGCGGCCGGCGCTGGATCGGGCGACCCGAAGAAAAAAGGTTGGGCCAACCCGGCCGTGCAGCGCTCGGCACAGCAAGCCCGCGGCGTTCAGAACGTCTCGGATTGGGCCGAGGACGCGATCATCAAAAGCGCTTGAAGGAGACAAGACCATGCGCAAGCCAAGCCGACCGCAGACCACCGCCGCAGCCCCGCCGAACGTCGCCACCGGGCTGCCGGCCGGTTACGTCGAGGCGCAGCACCAGATCACCGGCGAGCCCTACGTGCCGGGCTCGGTGCCGACCAAGCCGGCCCCCGGCACGCGCTAATCCGCCACAACGAGGCTCACCATGTTCACGCCGTATCCCTACACCGCTATCCCGCCGGGCGTGACCCCGCGCTGGCGGCGCACGTCGAGCGGAACGGCATTGTCGGTGGGCCTCGACACCGTCAAGGATTTCGTCAACCGGCCGCGCGAAGATTCGTTCTGGGACGCGGAGCTGACATCGTTCATCGCCGTCGCTACCGCCGAGATCGAGCGCGAATGCTCGCTGTCGCTGACCGCTGGCGTGTTCCGCGTCACCGTGCCGGCGTTTCAGGACCGCATCAAGCTGTCGCAGTATCGCCCGTTTCTCGATGTCACCGGCATCGAGTACGTCGATGCCGAGACCGGCGAGATCGAGACGCTGGCGAGCAGCGTCTATCACGCACTCACCGTCGATCAAGAGTGCGGCATGGTGTTCCTCGGCGACGGCCAGTCGTGGCCGGTCGCCGCGCGCCGTCACGATGCCGTGCGGATTACCGTGCGGGCCGGGTTTGCGGTCGACGAGACCGACGAAGAAGCCGGCTATCTGCCGCGTCCCTCAGAAGTCACCCATGCGCTGCTGATGACGATTGCCGCGCTCGACAGCGGTCGCGGTGACAGTTCCGGCTCGGTCAGCAGCAACACCACGGTCTATGCGATGAAAAATTCGCGCGGTGGCGGCATCATCCCGCCCGAGGCCATCGCCCTGCTGCGCGGCTGGAAATACCGCTGGGTGACCGCATGAGTGGCAAACTGCTCATCTCGCCCAAGCACGTCACCATCACGGTGCAGCGCCGCGCGCTGCTGCCGCCGGAGCCCGGCTCGGCCGCAGCGCGCCACGAGTACACCGACGTGTTCACGACCCGCGCCGAGGTGACGAGCCGATCAGGCAAGAGCGAGTGGGCGCAAGTCGACATCGACGGCAAGAAGGCGAGCCACACCTTCACCATCCGTTTCACCACGATCGAGTTCGACGTGCGCGACCGCGTGCGCGACGCGACCGGCGCATTGTTCCAGATTCTATCCGTCGAAAACGTCGATCTCCGCCGTCGCGAGATGAAAATTCACTGTTCGAGCCAGGGATCTGATGATGTCGCCGCAGCGCGCTAACCTGCGGCACCTTGCCGCATTGCAAGCCTGGGGCTTGCGGCTTTGCCGCGCCGCTGGTACGCACGTTAGTAACGTGACGAATCGCGTCTCGGCTTGTGGCTTAGGCAACGCTGGCGCTTCTGGCGCGTACTCCCTGACAGGATTTGACCATGGCAGGCTTCTCGGCGGTTGGCGAGGGGCGCGCATTCGCGTCTCTGATCGGGCTCGGCGGGCGCTTCAAGGCTGGCTTGCGCGATGCCGCCGAGATGGCGGGGCAGATGCTCGTTCGCACGACGCAAGAGGGCATGGAAGGCGCGGGTGGCGGGCGTCTCTATCCGGGGCAGAGGCGGCAATCGTCGGCTCCGGGCGGCTATCCGGCGATCCAGTCGTCGCAGCTCTATGGCTCGCTCGGGCACGAGGTCTCGGGCAATACGCTGCGGTTTGGCTCGTCTGGCGCGTTCAACAGGGGATTCGACTACGCCATCGGCCAGCACGAGGGTACGTCGAAGATGGCTCCGCGCCCCTATTTGCATTTGACCGTCCAGAAAAAGCAGGCCGAAATCGCCAACGTGCTGGGCGAAGGCGCCTGGCGCAAGATCATCGGCGGCTAATGCGGGTCGCGCAAGCGGCGGGGATGGTGGCATGAAACTGCTTCCGCTCATCCTGCACGGCGGCATTCAGATCCCGCGCCACACCGCGCTGTTTTCAGACGCGCTCGCCGTCGCAACGCTCGACGTCGTCGAAGGTGGCAACGTCACCATCAACTGCTCTGCGGCGCACAACGTTGCGGTCGGCAGCGCCATTGCCGTCTCGATCACCGACGCAGAAACGCCGAACCCGATTACTGCGGCCAGCGTCACGGCGAGCGGTACGATTCTGTGCACCACGACCTATCCGCACAACCTGGCGGCCTCGCCCGATCCGGTGCGGTTTCGCGCGTTCAACGAGTTCGCCAAGGTCGCCGGTTTCACGTCAACGTCGATCAACGGCATTCGCGATCTGGTCGCGACGCCATCGCCGACGACGTTCGAGATCGAGCCTGGGGCGGAAGTCGTCGGGCCGATCACACTGACCGGCAACGAGGCACTGAAAGAGCGGCTTGAGTACGACGTCACCGGCTGGCACAAGGCGACCGCGACGACTTCGACCGCGCTCACATTCGCAACGCCGGCGACGGTCGCGCGCGACTACACCGTGACCGCGCCGACCGTGGTGCGCAACATCCGGATTTACGGCGCTATCGATCACGAGGCGGCGGTGCGGCAATTGACCATCGACGGCGATCTGCTGACCATCGACAAGGGCCACATGTTCATCCTGCCGCGTCGCGTGCGCGCCAAGGGCCGGTTCGATCTGACCGACGTCGCGCCCGGTGCCGACTACCGGCAGGTGGTCGAGGACGGGTTCACCGTGCTGGTGTTCCTGCCATCGACCGGTTCCGCCGCGCACGTCAAGGCGATCGACAAGGGCCAGGGCGAGGTGTTCAAGGCGGTGTTGCGCGCTTTTGCCGGGCTGCGCATCTCCCGCGGCGAACTGTGCGCGTCGGGTCACTACGTCGCGACGTTTGAAAGTCACCAGGGCGGCATGCACTCCAACAACGCCGTCTACGCGCACGAGTACGTGTTCGACGCGCCGTTCACACTGCTCAACGAGGACATGCTGGCGCCCTACGAATGGCCGGCGCTCGACGACATCGCGCTCGACGGCGGCACAGTGCCGACGACAATCATCCCCGAGGGCTCGGGCCCGTGGGACGAGCTCGATTTCACCGGCATCTATCACTACGGGCACCCGTCGCCACTGAGCGGCACAGTCGTCATGGACACCGAGGAATGACTCGATGAGCACGATCATCAAGAAGCGGTTCAAGAACGTCGCGGCCTGCGTTATCGGCGGCAAGCAGCCGGGCGAATTGTTCCTGTTGCCGGTCGCCGAAGACGGCGTGACGCCAGCCGATATGTACTGGCGCAAGCGCATCGCCGAAGGCGCGGTTGCGCTCGACGCACCATCAGATCCCGCACCCGCCAAGGCCGTTCGCGTTGCCAAGGCTTCGTCGAAGCAGGAGTCCTGATCGGGTCTTGCCCGATCTCGACTACAGAACGTCCAATAGGGGGACCACGAAACCATGTCCACGATGACCGCCATTCGTAACCCGCGGGTTACGCTCAACATGGTGCAGCGCGACCAGATCGTCTCGATCGAGGAGCAACGCGTCCTGATCGTCGGCCAGATGCTTTCGGGCACGGCTTCGGCCGGGCTCGTCGCCGACATCCCGCGCACCGCCGCCGAGATCAACGCCCTGTTCGGCGCCCGCTCGCACCTCGCCATGATGTGCCGCGCGTTCCGCAAGGTGAACCCGTGGACGAAGCTCGATTGCATCGCGCTCGCCGATGCGTCCGGCACCAACGCCACGGCCAAGATCGTGATCGCCGGCACGGCGACCGAGGCCAAGACCATTCATGTCGACGTGGTTTCGAGCCGCAACCACAGCTACGAGATCGATGTCGAGGTCGACGACACCGAGGCCGATGTGACTGCCAAAGTGCTGGCTGCGGTCGCGCTCGACGACGAGTGCCCGTTCACGGTGGCCAAGTCGACCACGACCGAAACCGACGACACGTTCACGTTCACCAGCACGCACGACGGCACCGTCTCGAATGCGTGGCTGCTGCGCGTGCGCGACGCCTACAACCGCCCGGCGGCAGTCGCCGGCCTCACCTTCACGTTGACCGGCTGGGCTTCGGGCGCCACCGACCCGACGCTGACGTCGATCCTCGATCCGGTCGAGAACATTCGCTACCAGACCATCGTCTGGCCGCAGGCGTACACCACGACCGTGGTCAAGAGCTTCATCAACGCGCGCTTCAACCTCAACAACGACATCAAGGACGGCGTCGTCATCCAGTGGGTGCACGACAGCTTTGCCAACGTCAAGACGGCGGCGAGTGCGATGAACTCGCCGTCGTTCGTCATGCTCACCAACGAGACGATGAGCACGGCGCACTGGAAGGGCCCGCATCTGCCGGAGGCGCCCGACGTGCTGGCGGCGATCTTCGCCGCGATCCGCTCGCGCCGGTTCGAGGAAGGCATCTCGATCTCGGACCTCGTCGTCATCAACGAGGGCCGCGATCAGTTCGGCGGCCGCCACATCGCCGCGCTGCCGTACTTCAATACGCCGTTCGTCGATGTCGAGCAGCCGTTCATCGGCTCGGGCTATACCTACGCCGAGCAGTTGGAGCTCGAAGCGGCCGGCGTGTCGGTGGTCGGCACCAACGTGCGCAACAACTCGGTGATCGCATCGGTGATCGTCACCACCTACATTAACGATGCCGCCGGCAACGATGAGGACACGTGGCACTACCTCAACTGGCGCGATTCCCACTCGATCATGCGCGAGTTTTTCGTCAACAACTTGCGCGAGGACTTCGCCCAGCACCGCCTGACCAGCGGCTCGGCCGTGCCGAACATGGCAATGGCCGACGAGGCGTCGATCCGTGCGGCCATGCTCGGCTATTACAACGTGCTCGCCGACGACGGCATCACGGTTTCCGGCCGCGAGGCGCGGCAGTATTTCGAGGACAACATGACCGTGACGCTGAAGCCGAGCCAGCGCCTCGTCGAGCTTTACGTCGACGCCAGGCTTGTCAGCCAGCTTGGCGAGATTCGGGGTGTGGTCAAATTCAGCTTCACTGCCTAATCCCCAGGGTAACCGCAACACGAGACGAGAGGACATAGACGGCCATGGCTACTCTGGCAGAAGCACTGACCTTGTCGGCACCCAAGGTGCAGATCGACGGTCAGACCATCAAGATCATCCCGGGCTCGGTCGAGCGCGACATTCCCGGCGAGCGCAAGGTGCGGGCGGTATCGGTGGGCGGCGACGCCGTCGATATGGTCGTCGGCCTCAACGTCGAGGAGTTGAAGGCCAAGGTCAAGTTCTCGGTGGCGCACACAGCCGAGATGCTGCGCTTGGTCGAGACCGTCGCCGACAAGGCCAACAAGGGCGTGCCGGTGACGATCAAGATCATCGAGCCGACCAAGCAGCTCTCCTACGAGCAGATGTTTCTGACCAGCAAGCCGTCGGCCAAGTACGAGGCCGAGGGCTCGATCGATCTTGAGTTCGAAGGCAAGTACGTGCCCTAAAGGGTAAAGGCAACACGGGGCCGGTTCGCGGGAGGCGCCTGCGGACCGGCCCTGACCGACACTGAAACTGCGACCATCAGGGGGCAAAACCAACATGCGCGGCGAAACGATTCTGACACTCGACGACCCGATCAAGATCTCGGAAAACGGCAACTTCGCCGAGGTTACATCGCTCACGCTGCGGGCCCCTGGGCTCGGCAAGCGGCACGTTCACGCGACAATGACCGCGTTCGTCATGGAGGCGATCTCGTCGCTGCAATCGCGGCGATCCTCGCTCGAAGCGATGGCCAAGACGCAGCCGGCCGACGTTGGCGGCTCGCTCAACGTCGACGACGAGGATGCGCCGAAGGCCGCCGAGAAGGACGAGGATCCGCTCGGCGTCTGGCAGATGATGGCGATGGGACTCGGCCCGGAGCGGTTCCAGCAGTTCAGCGACTACGTCATGAAGACCTTGACCGGGACGCCGAAGCTGGCGACTGCTGGCGACAATGGATCGCCAGTCACCGATGCGGTCTGGGAGGCGCTCGACGAGGTTGGCGGCATGGACGCGGTCGACCGTGTTCTCGGGACGTTCACGGGTTTTTTCTTAGTGGACCGCAAATCAAAGAGGACGAGTGGGCCCGCCACGTCTCCTTCGTCGTCCTCGGCTACGAAGGCGCAATTTCCATCGAGTACGCGCGCGAACTCCCGTTCGCGGAACTGATGCGTCTCACCGACGACTTGAGCGCCTACCACAAAGAGGTCGAGAGGGCCTCGAAACGCAAGGCCAAGAGTTAAACGCCGGTCGGGCTCAATGGGTCCGACCGGTTTCTTTTGTCGAGACTTCGGCCAGTGTCCTTGACGTAACCCACCACGAGCGCATCGTTCCGATCTTGCGCACGAGGCTCTGGCCGGCGATCAGTTCGACCTTCTCGACATACACGGTATCGCCCGGCTTCAACTCGGTGCATCGGCCCATGCGGATCTGCTGATCGAGATAGGCGCCGAACGCGGCGCGGTCGCCGGCCACAACGAACCGATCAAGCGCCGAGCGCTGTTCCTTTTCGCATCCGAAAACGAGCTCCGTCAGCCGCAACCTGTCGCCGGGTAGCGGGTAGTTGGCCGTGGCCGCTGATCGTTCAGGCCCCCACGCGGCGACGATGAGACCAAGCGCTCCGCTGAGCAGGAGCACGATCACCAATAACCGAACAAATGCCATCGCTTTGTCGCCCTCCGACTCTGAGGGGGAAAAGCGTAGCGCAAGGGGAAGAAAATGGCCACGTCCTTTTCGGTCCAGTATCTCTTTGAATTGGTTGATAAGTTTACCCCTGCCGCCGCTGGCATAGCGGTCGCGGCAGCGCGGATGGGCAAGGCTATCGCTGCGGCGGGCGCGACCATGGGGCCGCTGATCGCCCGGCTGGCTGGCGTCACCGCTGGCGTGGTGCTGCTGTCCGGTGCCTTTGCCCTGATGGGCGTCAAAAAGGCGGCGGCCTTCGAGGAAAGTCTGACCAGTCTGCGACGGGTGACCGGCATCACCCGAGACGAGATGTTCGCCTATGGCAAAGACGCCATGCAACTCGGTGTGAGTGTCGGCAAGTCTGGCGAGCAGATCGCTGAGATGATGACCGAAGGCGCACTGATGGGCATCCGCGGCCGCGAGACGCTCGCGGCGTTTGCCGAGACGGTCGCCAAGGTTTCTGTGACCTGGGACGACATGGGCGAGAAGATGGCGTCCCGCTCGCTCGCCACGCTCACTGCGCAATGGTTCAACGACCTCGCTCCGGAGGACGCGCGCAAGCGGCTGAAGGAGACAGCCGACACGATCAACGAACTGTCGAACCGCTCCGCATTCAAGGCGCCGGAACTGCTCAAGGCATTCGAACGCGGCGGTGTCGCGGCGAAGAAATTCGGCCTTACCCCGGAGCAGTTCTCGGCCTATGCCGGTACCGCGCTCGTTACGGGCGAGAAATCGGGCGAACTCCAAGGCACACGCGCCCGCATGACCTTCACGAAGCTGACGCGCAACTTGGCGGCCCCGACCAAGGGGTTCAACCGCGCGCTTGGGCTTTTGAAGACGTCGCGCGACCAAATGGGCAAAATGCTGCTCGATAATCCGCAGGATCTCATGCTCGATGTCATGGAGCGGATGCAGGGCATGAACAAAATCCAGCAGGAGTCGGTTGCGGCGGGACTGCTCGATTCGCGATCGGCGGCGCAGTTCAGCGCGGTTGCGGCAAACATCAATGAATATAAGAAGCAGCTTGCCATCGCCGACGATCAATATGCGAATCGGTTCGCCAAAGACACGGCGTTCATGAACTGGTTGCGCAACGGCGACCAGGGGTTGCGCGAGATTGCCGAGCAACTCGAACGCTACAACAAGGTCGTGACGCGCAGCGGGTCGGTCGACCGCGAATTCGGCCGCCGCACCGAATCGCTGACGTTCGCGCTGAAGCAGCTCGGACATGCATGGGACCGCTTGCAAATCCTGGCAGCGTTGCCGCTGCTCGACCCGCTGCGCAAGGGCACCAACATCCTGACCGACTTCGTGTCGGCGATGGGTGACCTGTCGCAGTACAGCGCTATCGGCGGCACGCTGCTCACGGCTGGCCTTGGGGCGGGTCTCATCTCGCTCGGCCTCGTCGCCGCCGCGTTCGCGGCGCGCATGGTCGGTCTCACCGGCGCGCTGGCTCGGTTCCGCTCTGTTGTGATGTTGACCGGCATGGCGTGGAAGACGTTGATGACCATGGCCGCCCTATCGAGCGCGGTCGCACTGACTTTGGTCGTGACCGCGATCGGCGTGACATCCGCTATGTGGATCTACGACAATTGGGGGAAGCTCGCCGAGTACGCCTCGACGCCGATCTCCTTCTCTGTCCTGTTCCCCGAACTGCCGCCGTGGATCAAGGCATGGATGGACTTCACCGCCGAACAGAATGCGGCGTCAACACCGGGCACCGGGGCGCATAAGAAGGGCTGGACCGGGCTTTCAGACTGGTTCGCCGGGCTTGGCGGCGGCAAGGCCACGCCCCCGTCCATGTATAGCGCTCCCGATCCAAATTCGGCTTGGTATGACCGCATGAACCAGCGGATCAACGGGCTTGTGTCCGGGTTCCCGGCGGGCCCCGCGCTTCCGCCGCCAGCCCCGGCGCCGAACCCGAACCGAGTGCCGCAAGCCGCCGCCGAGCGCATCAAGGTCGAAAGCCAGATCCGCGGCGAGATCGCGCCGTTGCAGGTAACCGCGACTCCGATCACCGTCAACGTGCGCGGAACCGTCAATGGGCCGGTTGCCGGTAGCGGGAGCGGCACGCTCACCACCAACGCTCCGCGTGGCGTATCCACCGCTGAGGCCGGTCAAGCCGCTGTCTCGCCGTAACGCAGCCAGGAGAGAGTCATGCTGCCGTCAGACCTGCAACCAGCTTCATTCCGCGGCGTCAGGTTTTTAGTCCCCCAGGACGACGCAGAGGAAGGAAGAAACTCGATTCGGCATGCCACGCCAGATTCCTCCTTCCACTACCTCGAGGACAACGGCCGCCATCCGCCCGAGTTCAAGATCAATGCGATCCTGCACGGGCCGAACCTGCCGGGCCAATGGGCAGCACTTCGGGCGGCGCTGACGCGACCGGGCCCGGGCATGCTCAAACACCCGTGGTATGGCTCGCAGTACGTCATGGTCGACGGCAAGTTCCGCGTCCGCCGCGACGACCGTGACGCCGGCACCCTCGAGATCGACATTCCTTTCGCGGTTACCGGGCCGCCGTCGCTGCCAGGGTCGGTGACGGGCGTGGCAGCGTATGTCACCGGCATCGCCAAGTCGGCGCTCGACACGCTGTTCGCGTCGTTTGTCGCGAGGTACGGCAACCCGCTGCTATCGACCGAAAGCATGCGCCAGATCGCTACGGCGATAGAGGACGTCGGCGCTGTGTCGGATCGGCTGTTCGCCGCCGCAGGTCGCGCCGGGGCCGATCTCGTGACGCGATCCGACGCTCTGGCGCGCGACCCTGTGGCGCTCGGCGGGACGCTCCAGCGCGTCATTGCCGAGCCGCTGGATGCCGTCGACGCCTATGGCGCTGCGGACCTCGTGCGCGGCTTCACGGCGCTCAGCGATGCCGCAATGGCGGTGACGGCGAGCGCCGACGCCATCCGCACGACGACGGCTGACCGCGTGGCCAGGGCCGAGACGCTCCGACTGGTCGGCATGACTATGGAGGCCGCAGCCTTCCTGGCGCTTGCCGACGCCATGGTCGGTCGCATCTATGCAACTGCCGATGACGTCGCTCGCGACGAGACGGCGCTGACGGCGCGCATCGATGCTGTGCATGAGCGCGAACTCGATGCTGATGTGCACGTAGCTTTGCGGAATGTGCACGTCGCTGCATCCGAAGTGCTTCGCCAGGTCGAGGTCAGACTGCCGCAGGTCACCGCTGGAACGTTCGGTAACGTGCCGGCCTCGGTGCTGGCCTATCGCGCTTATGGCGACGATGCACGACTACAAACGCTCGTCGACCTCAACCTCGGGCAGAACCCGGTGCTGATGGCCGGCACACTCAATTTGCTTCTGGAGCGCGGCTGATGGCTGGGGATAGCGTAGTCGTCATGCTCGCCGGCCGCCCGTTCGCCGGCTGGCTTCGCGTCGAGATCACGCAGACTTTCGACAAGGCATCCGGAGAGGGCACGCTCGAGATTTCCGAGCAGCCGGGCAATCCCATGCCGGCCGATGTCGGCGATACCGTTGTGATCATCCTCGCCGGCCGCCCGGTGCTGACCGGGCACGTGCACGCGGTCGATGCGACGCACGATTTCAAGACCCACACGATTCGCATGACGCTGCGAGACAAGACCCAGGATCTTGTCGATTCGACGATCGGGCCGAAGGTCGAGTTCCGGCCGGAGACGACTCTGAAAAAGGTCGCCGAGGGCACGCTCAAGAAAATGGGGCTGTCATCAATCAAGGTGATCGACAAGGCCAACCCCGACCCGTACCGCAAGGGCGGCGAGATGCCGGTCGGGGCGATCGACATGCTCGGGCACGACTGGCTCGATGCGTGGGCCAAGCGCCGTCAGGTGGTGCTGACCACCGACGGCAAAGGCAATCTGGTCATCGACCGCAACACCAAGCGGCGTCTCGGCGGCTTCCTGATGAAGACGTTCGAGGACAGCCCCAACAACAACATCAAAAAAGCGGCGTACCAGAATTCCGACTTCGGCCGCCACAACGAGCACAACTGCGCCGGCCAGAAGTCGACCACGGATCCCGATTGGGAGAACCACGACAAGGGCTATGCGCCAGCCCGCGCCGAGCCGATCTCGAACAACGTCCGGAAGGCGCTCGATTCCTCGGTGCGCAAGGAGCGCAAGTTGCATTTTCGCGGCGTTGCCGGCATCGAGGGCAAGACGCCGGAGGATGCCGCCAAGTGGCGCGCCAACCTCGCACGGGCCCGCAAATACACTTTTAATGCCACGGTGGCAGGGTTCACCTGTCAGTCTGGCGAGTTGTGGTGGCCCGGCTACGTCATCCCGGTGCGTGACGATCATTTCCAGATCAGCGACGAGTTGTTCATCAAGGAGGTGAAATTCACCAAGGACTGGGACGGCGGCGCCGAGACCGAGATCCACTGCACGTTCGGGGACGCCTATTCCGACAAGTCCGAGGCGGGCAAGTCGCGGACCGGAAAGGGCGGTCTAGGCGCGAAGCCGAGCGGCTCGTACTGAGGGCAGAAGCTAACGCGGGAGGGGCGCGCATGGCTGATACAAGACGTTATCCATTCACCGCCAAGATCAAGGCGCCGTCGAATGACAAGGGCGCCCACAAGCAGGCTCGCTTCACCGCCGACGGGCACGAGTTCTCGGCGAAGATCATCGATCCGTATGGGATTCAGGGCGCGCCGATCACCGACGGCGAGGCGCTGATCATCCCGCTCGACGGCGACATGAGCCGCTGCATCGCCATCGTGCTGCCGCCCGAGAAAGACCGCGTCGACCAGCAGAAAGAGGGCGAGGTCACCTACAAGAATCACAAGGCCGGTCAGTCGATCAAGCACGACGCCGGCGGCACCACCACGCACGAAGCACCCGGCGACATCATCATCAAGACTGGCGGCGTGTGCCACATAAATCCGACGTGAGGCCGCGATGCCGCTGATCTGCCGCCTCGGAGACACCTCGTCGCACGGTGGCGCCATCACCACCAGCGCGTCGAAAACCTTGTGCGAGGGGGCGTTGATCGCGCGTGAGACCGACATCCTGAGTTGCCCGATCCACGGTGACCAGCCGATTGTAACGCATTCGAGTCGACTCAAGGTTGAGGGTAAGTTCTGCGCCAGGCAGGGGGACTTGGCTGCGTGTGGGGCGGCACTCATTTCAGGCGCGACAAGGAGTTTCGACGAATGAAACTGCCCACACGCGACCGCCTGCATGATGTGTTCGCCTATGAGGCCGAAACCGGCATTCTGCGGTTCAAGTGCAAACTTGCCAATCGCACAAAGATCGGAGCCGAGGCTGGTTCTCCTACTCGCAAGGGGTGCTCCATCTACAAGCGTGTCACCGTTGATGGTGTCCGCTTTTATGCGCATCAGGCTGTGTGGATTATGCACCATGGCGACATTCCAGATGGGCGCGGAGTTGTAATCGACCACATCGACGGAGACGGTTCCAACAACAGGCTGTGCAATCTGCGCCTTACGGATCAGTCCGGCAATGCGCGCAATACCAAGCGACGAGTGGACAATGCAACAGGGGTGATGGGCGTTTCAATGTGCTCCACAACGGGGCGCTGGAAAGCCAGATTGGCAAATGAATGGCTCGGTCGGTTCGACAGCTTCGGCGACGCCGTGCAAGCGCGCCGTGATGCGGAGGCACGGAGCGGGTTCTCATCTCGGCATGGCGTGGCTGTTGACCGTCCTGTTCTTGCAAAGAGGCCGAAATCGCTTGGGGTTGTGTGGTCAGGTCGGTACGGCAAGTGGCAAGCAGAGAGAACGATAAATGGGAAACGGCTGTACGCCGGCCGGTTCGCATGTTTTGGCGCGGCGGTGCGCGCCGCGCAATCTCTGGTGGGGCAGTAAATGGCGACGGACCGCTACATCGATCTCGCCTATGCGCAGGACGGCGATGGAATTTTCGATCTCGTCATCGATGCCGAGGCCGCCGATTTCGCCAAGACGGCAGGGCTCGAAAGCGCGCTGCTGGTGTCGCTGTTTTCCGATCGGCGCGCCGACGAGAGCGAGGTGCGCGATCCGTTCCAGCGGCGCGGCTGGATCGGTGATCTCGTCTCCGACATCCCCAACGACCGCTACGGCTCCGGCCTGTGGCTTTACGAGCAGCGGCGGATGACCGCCGAGATCGCGGTGGGCGTGCGCCTCGAGGCCGAGCAGAGCCTCGATTGGATGCGCGACGATGGACTGATCGAATACGCCGAGGGCATGGTGATGCATGTGCCGTCGGCGCGCCGACTCGATCTGGTGGTGACGCTGCACTTTATCGACGGCGGCGTGTCGCAGCGCGCGTACACCCTCGCCGATGCGACCCGCACCGGCATGATCGCGAGGCTCTGAGATGCCGCTGAGCATTCCCAATCGACGCGGCGTGGTCAGCAGCCTGGAGGCGTATGCGCGAGGCCAGTTGCCGGAGCTCGACGCATCGATCACCAAGAAGCGCGGCTTCATCGGCGGCCTGTTGACCTCGCTCGCCTCGGCACTGCACGACTGGTACGTGGCGCTCAAGCGCTACGGCGAGCGCGAGCCGTTCCCGCAGACCGCAACCCACGATTTCTTGCTGTATGGCTGGTGGGCCGACATCACCGGGCTGGAGCGCAATCCCGCTGCCGCAGCGCGCGGCCGCATCGTCATCACCGGCACATCCGGCACGATCATCCCCGTCGATTCCGAGATCGATTATGAGGGGATCATCTACGCGACGGACAATTCGGCGACCATCAGCCCGGTGACGCTGGCGCTCAGTTCTTTGACGCGGGACGGCGCGACGGCGATCGCCGAGACCAACGAGTCGCACGATCTGGCGACTGGCATGTCGGTGGTGATTGCTGGCGCCACGCAGACAGACTACAACGGCACCTTCGTCATCACGGTGACAGCGCCCAACGAATTCACCTTCAATCTCGGCGAGGACGAGCCCGCGACACCGGCAACCGGCAGCCCGACGGTCTCGGCGACGTTCACGGCGGTGACAGTCACAGCAACCACGGTCGGTGCCACCACCAACGTGCCGGCCGGCACGTTGATGTCACTGTCATCACCGCCGGTCGGTGCCGACAGCACGGTACTGGTGACGTTCGGCGGCCTCGCCGACGGCTCCGACATCGAGGATCTTGAGGTGTTCCGCGAGCGCATCCTTGAGGCGCTCGGCACCGATTTCGGCATGTTCTCTGAGGCGGAAATCAAGATCGTCGCCAAGCAGATGCCGGGCGTGACGCGGGTCTGGGTGCGCCCCGCCACGCTCAACGCCGAAAATGGCGTTGCCGAGGGCCAGGTCGTGATTGCGTTCTTGCGCGACAACGACGCCAACCCGCTGCCATCGACGCTGGAAATCCAGGCCGTCAAGGCGCACATCGTCGCCAACATCATGCCGGCGCACACCGCCGAAGAGGACGTCATGGTCATCTCGCCGACCGGCGTCACCGTCAATTTCAACTTCACCGCATTGAGCCCCGACACGACGTCGATGCGGCTCGCGATCCGCGCCCGCCTGCAGCAATTTTTCGCCGAGGAGGTCGAGTTCGGCACGACGCTGACCGAGGACGCCTACCGCTGCGCCATCCTCTCCACCTTCGACACCGAGCGCGCCGCCAACCTGCGGTCGTTCACGCTCGCCGCTCCCTCCGGCGATATTGCCATCGCCTGGAATGAGTTGCCGCGGCTCGGCAGCGTCACGTGGCCATGAGGTAAGCGATGGCCTGCTATCAATTCGAGCCGCAAGGACTGTCGATCCAAACGCTCTGGGCGCACCTGCCGTTCGGCTGGGCGTGGGACGGGTTTCGCACCGCCGGCAAGGTCGGCTACCGCCTGATGACGGCGCTGGCCGCGGCCTATGAGGATATGTCGCGGGCGCTGTGCGATTTGGCGCTTGAGCTCGACTACCGCACCACCGTGCAATTGATCGGCGAATGGGAGCGGGCTGTATCTCTGCCGGACAACTGCCTGCCGTCGGGCGAGACGATCGATCAACGCCGCGCATGGGTGCGGTTCCGGCTCGACAAGCGGCGCTGGTCAACGGCTCAGGACTGGCACGACCTAGCCGCGCTCTACGGCCTGACGGTCCGCATCACGCCCGGCTGGCTGATCCAGAAACCAGCGCTCTACGATGCGTGCTACCCGAAGCGCTACGACCTGTTCCCGAAACTCGGCAGGTTCCGCGTCTACGTCGACGTGACCAACATCAGTTTTGGCGGCTATCCCTACGATGGAACGGTCGACCCCGACTACCAGTACCCGATTCCCTATGGCAGCTCCGACGCCGCGTTCAGCCGGTTCCGGTGCATCATCGACCGCGTCAAACCGGCCAACGTGATTGTGCTCTGGAACCTGTTCCCCGACATCTGCGGCTGCAACGAAGTGACGTTCAGCCCCGAATTTACTGAGGAGTTCTGCTGATGCGCGACTTCGGCATAAAGGTTGACGGCACCGCCCCCGCCGCATCCGGCATCCTGACGGCGGACGAGGACAACGTCCGCTTCGAGGAACTCGAGAACGCGGTGTCGTCGTCCGGGCAGACGCTCAAGATCGGCGGTGTCGATCCGGACGACAATACGCAGTTGGCCGAGGCGCTGGCGCGCTACGCGTCGGGCGGCGTCTGGTATCAAGACACCTCGCTGCAAGTCAATGTCATGAAGCTCGGCACGGCGCTCGCGTTCGTTGTCCCGCGCGGCTACTTCCACGGCATGCACGTCCGGGTGGTGGTGGCCATCGCCAATACCGGGGCGGTCACCGCCAACGTCAACAACATCGGCGTCAAGAAGGTCTTCGATGTCGACGGCAATGATCTGGTCGGTGGCGAATTGTTGGTCGGCTACCCGATCGAGCTCGACTACGACGTTGACGCCGATAGCGGGGCCGGCGCGTTCATTTTGACGCCGTGGTCGACGATCCTCACCATGATCCGCAACATCGGCGAAGGTGTGGCGCTCTATAAGGGTCGCAACGGCGGCAAGCACGAGTTCCGCACGCTCTCTGGCGTCAACGGTACGACGGTCGTGATTAATGGCGACGTGGTCGAGATCGACGGTGGTGCGGCGCCTGGCGGCACGGGTGAGGTCAACTACGGTGCCAACGTTGGTACCGGCGAGGGCCTTGTCTATCGTGACAAGTCCGGTGCGGTCCTGAACTTCAAGAAGCTCAAGCAGGGCGCCAACGTCACCATTACCAATGGCGCCGACGACGTGACCATCGCGGCGGATGCCGCCGCCGCGTCGCTGGCGACCGTCGCGCCGATCTGGATGATCAACGAGGAGCGGCTCGGCTCGACCAACGCCTCGACGTTGCCCGCCAACGTCTGGACGAAGCGGATGCTGAACACGACCGTCGGCGTCAACCAGATTGCCGGTGCCTCGCTATCGAATGGGCAGGTGACGCTGCCGGCAGGCTCCTACCGCTGCACGTACTGCACGGTCGTTTCAAAGTCCGGGTTTTACATCTCGCGTCTCTACAACGTGACTGCTGGTGCTGAGCTGTCCAAGGGCACGGGCGGCGACGCGCTGCCATCGCCCGGCTACTCCATCACTGGTCACTCCCTCGGAGTGGCGCGCTTTACGCTCGGCGTGCAGTCGGTGCTTGAGGTGCAGTCGTTCTGTGGCGGCACGGTCAGTCCGACCGCCGGTTTCGCTGGCGACTCGCAGAACAACGTGCCGCCCTTCAACCACGTTGACGGTTGGCTCGAGATCGTCAAGGAGGGCTGACGATGACGTTGGAAGACGCCATTGCCGCGCTGACGGCTCAGCTCGTGCCGGGGGCGCCCGGAACGGTCACGCCAGCCAAGCTGCGCGCTCTCATCATCAACGGGCTGCGGGCCGCAGCCGGACCGCTGGACGTTTACGATGCGACCACGGCCCCGACCGCCGACGACGACCAGATCAACAGCAGTGGCAACGGCGTGTTTGCTATCGGCTCGCACTGGTTCAACCAGACGACGGGTGTCCTGTACGTGTGTCGCGATGCCGGCGAACACGCCGCAGTCTGGACGGTCGCCAATGCGGGCGTCGGCTTCGCGTACACATGGGACGACACCATCGCGGCTGGCGACCCTGGCAGCGGGTTCTTGCGCTTCAACAATGCGACGCTGGCGTCGGTGACCGCGATCTATATGTCGGAGACGGCCATCGACGGCGCGATCGGCGGCTATCTCTCGGCGGCGTTCGCGTCTGGGTCGGCGACGAAAGCGCTGGTGCGCGTGAGCGACGCTGCGAGCCGACAGAATTTTCTTGCCGCGACGGTCACGGGGCACGCGGACGGCGGCGCGTATCGCACTCTGACGGTCACCGTGACGGCCACGGGCGGCTCGTTCACCAGCGGCGCGGTCGTGCTTGTCGAGATCGCCCCGGTCGGCGATGCGGGCTCTGAGGCCGTGGCGGAGCGGCTCGACACGACGGCCTTGCTCGTCACCGACTACAACAGCGCCACCGAGAACGGCTGGTATAGCGCCGAGTCGGGCGCCACCAACGAGCCGGCCGCGATCGACAGCATCTTTGAGGTGATCGCCGTCGACGCCAACAATCTGGTGCAGGTCGTCCATGACCGCGTCTCCGATGCGGTATACATGCGCAAGCGGGCGTCCGGCACGTTCGACTCGTGGAGCCGCGTGCGGTTGACGGAAGCCGAGCAGGATGCGCGCTATGCCACCACCGGCTCGGCGATCCTCAAGGGCGACGGCTCTGGCGGGTTTTCGAGCGCCGCAGCGGGCACCGACTATTGCGCAGCGACATCAGGCTCGAGCGTGCTCAAGGGCGACGGCTCGGGCGGCACGACTGCGGCGGCTGCGACCGATCTCGGCGCCGGCAAGCACGGTATCTGGATTCCCGCCGCTGCGATGACGCCTCGCACAACTAACGGCGCGGCGAGCGGGACGACTGAGCTCGCCACCAACGACGTCATGCTGTCGACTCTGGACTACGATGCGACGACCGAGGAAGGCGCTGGGTTTATGCTCGCGATGCCGAAGTCGTGGGCGCACAGCGGAGCAACAATGACATATGACGCGTACTGGACTGCGGGCAGCGGTTCGGGCGGCGTTGCGTTCGGGCTGGCGGCCTACGCACTCAGCAATGACGACGCCATGGATGTCGCTGTTTCCGGCCAGCAAGTCGTCACTGATACGCTGTTGACAGCTAACGATATGCACATCACGAGCGAGAGCAGCGCTATCACCATCGGCGGCACGCCAGCCCAAGGTGACGTGGTCTATTTCGAGGTGACGCGCGAAGTCGCCAACGGCTCGGACACCCTGGCCGTGGACGCCAAGCTTATCGGCATCATGCTCTACATCACCACAAACGCCATCACGGACGCCTAAAGCATGCTGCTGATGAGCAAATATGCGATGATGCACCGCCGCCGAGCGCGCGGCGAGGTCGAGATCCCGTCCGGCGTCGGAACTCCAATCGGCGGCATGACATCTGGCGGTGGAGTGGCAGCCGCTTTTGACGGGGATACGGCTCAGACAACGACAACTGGAGCCTATACAGGGCCTAGTGCGGCGGAATCAGTCATGTGGGTCGGCAAGACATTCTCGCCTGGGAAGGTATTTTCTCGAGCTATCGCACATTCGTTGACGGTTGGCTTCCAAAGCGGAGCAAATCCGACAATCGTGCTTGGCATATACGGCAAGAACGGCTCGGCCCCTGCAAACGCGACGGATGGCACTTTGATCTCCGACCAGCCGAGTTTTACTGACCTCAACGCTTCGATGTCCCAAGAGCTTGTGTCGATTGATTTAGTGACGGCGTGGGATCACATTTGGTTGCGGGTTGATCCAAGCGCCAACGCCAACGCTGGAGTATCCGAACTGCTGCTATGGGAGTGGGCATGACAATCGCGCGCATCGCCAATGGCCAAGTCGTCGAGACCCGCGAGATCGACCTCGCCGATGTGCCGGAGCACAAGCGCGCGTGGTGGCTGCCGGTCGTCGGCGTCGCGACGCCGCCGACTGGATACTCTGGGCCGACGTATCAGATCGGGGAAACCGAGGTGACGCGGGTGTGGACGCCAGTCCTCGTCACCGCCGCCGACGTGCTTGCGGCGAAGCAGCGCGTTGCGGCGTTTGCCGACAGCCTCGCCGCTGAGGTGACCGGCCCGGTTTCGGAAACCGAGCGGGCATCATGGCCGACCAAGGAGATCGCCGCCCGCGCTTATCTCGACGGCGTCGCGCCCGGCACGGCCACGGCAACGCAGGTCGCGATGCTGCAATCCGAGGCCGACCTGACCGGCGAGACGCCTCTCGCTCTGGCGCAGAAGATCGTCGACAACGCCGATAGCTACGTGGAGATCGCCGGTTTGATTGCCGGCCAGCGGCGCGCCACCTACACCGCGATCGACGCGCTTGAGATCGGCGTCGCCACAGTTGCCGATCTCGAAGCCGTGCTGACGACTGCACGAACGCAGGCCGAGGCGGCGTTGCAGCAAATTCTAAGTCAGATGCCGTAGGCGAAGAGCCGCTGCGGCGGGCGGCTGACGATGGCTTTCAAGGGGGGCACGATGGGGGCGCAAGTCAAATTCGAGACGGTCCGGGCCGAGTACGCGGCGCTCTGGGCCGAGTGCGAGATCCGGCCGGAGCGCGACAAGACGATCACCGCGACGGCGAAGAAGATCATTCAGAACCGGCCGCGCTACGACGCGGTTTCGCGCGCGACAGGCGTGCCGTGGTACGTCATCGGCATCATCCACCAGATGGAGTGCTCGCTGTCGTTCACCAAGCACTTGCACAACGGCGACAGCCTCAAGGCGCGCACATGGCAGGTGCCGGCCGGTCGGCCGAAGGTGTGGCCGCCGTCGGGGCAGGATCCGTGGGACGCCAGCGCCATCGACGCGCTGACCATGCCGGGCAAGGAATTCCACAAGATCACCGATTGGTCGGTCGAGCGGGTCGCCTATACGCTCGAACTCTACAATGGGTTCGGCTATCGCCTCTACCGCAAGATCAACAGCCCATATCTCTGGAGTTTCACGACGCACTACAAGGCCGGCAAATACGTCGCCGACGGCAAGTGGAGTGCGTCTGCTGTCTCGGGCCAGTCCGGGGCCATGGCGATCCTGAAAAAGCTGATCGAGCTTGACGCGATGGGCGTCGATCTCAAGGAAGCCTCGCCGGTCAAGGCGTGGCCGAAGCCGGAGGACGCGGTGCCGTTGCCGGGTCCGGTTGTGTCGGCCCCCGTGCTCGAGGCGGCGCGCTCGCGCTCCGTGTGGGCGTTGGTCACGGCGTTCTTCGTGACCATCTGGGAGTACATCCGCTCGCTTTTCGAATGGCTGTTCGGCGGGCTCGATTCGGCGGTTGCGTTGCTGCCGCAGATCGATACCGAGGCGCAAGGCATCATGGCACCGTTGGCGTCGCTCGGGGCCATGCTGCAACTCAACATCGCCGCGATCTCGACGGTGATCGCCGGGGTCTGCATCGTCATCGCCATCGTCCGGCATTCGCGTGACAAGGCGGAGCTGGTCGATAAGCGCAAGCAAGTGGGGGACTGACATGAAGTTTTCTGACATCGCCGTGAAGATCTGGCCGGGCGCGCTCGGCACGCGCCTGATGGGCTGGCTCAAAACTGGCGCGGGAGCCATCGGCCGAGGCATCGCCGCGCTCGTCGCCTCGGTCTTTGCCTTCATCGCCTCGCCGACGGTATGGGCCGCCGGCGTGTTGTTTTTCGTCTGCGGCTGGGTGGCGGCGTTCTCTCTCGGCCATGTGCCGAAGCGGGCCGACGTCGATCACAGCGCGGTGCAGCGGCTCGAAGGTCGCCTTGCCACAGCCAACGGCCAGGTTGCGGCGCTCTCAGCCGCTCTTGCGGCGGCCAAGGGTGAGGTAGCCGCCGCCGAAAAGCGCGCTGCGGCCGCCGAGGAAGCCGCCAAGGTGGCACCGAAGGTGGTCTATCGCTCGCGTCCGGCGGCGAAGCCGGCCGATGCAGGCGTCACGCTCAACTGGCCGAAGCTCCAATGATCGAGCGGGCGCTCCTATCCGGGCTTCTGGCGCTCGCGCTGATCGGCAACGGCTGGCAATGGTGGCGCGGGCTCGAGCGGTTTGCCGAGGGCCGCGCCGCAGAGCGGGCGACGTGGGAGCGGACCATCGAGGACCGCAACCTGCAAATCGAGATGCTCGCGGGCGAGGTGAGTATCGCCTACGACCTTGCCGAGCGGGCGCGAGCCGAGGCAGCGCTTCGGGCGGGTGCGGTTCCGCTCGAAGCGCTGCCGGCGGAGATCGCCGCGCGGTGCAGTCTGCCGGCGCCGGTCCGCGCCGAGCTCAATGCGATCCGGAGCACGACGCCATGAACAACCGAACCATCGCCGCGATAGCGATTGCCGGTGTTGTGGCTGGAGGATGTGCGGCGTACCAGCCCAACGTCGCCCCCGGTCCGAAGCTGGCCGAGCCGCCGAAGTGGGCGATGCAGACCTCGGCCGGGCCGGGGGCGATCCCCGAGAACGACGGCGATCCGGCGGTGCGGCGTGACTTTCTGGCGCTCGAGCGCACGCATCACGCGCAGTGCGTCGACCGCCATACGGCGCTGCGGCGCTACATCGTCAAGGTGAGGGAGTGACCATGGGCATCGCTGTCGTCTCGGTTTCACGCGAGTTGCTGGAAGCGTGGCTCTTTCAGTTGAGCCTGATCGGCCGGATCGTGTTGGTGGAGTTTCCGGCCACGCTCGGCCCGCCTTACGACTGCCAGGTGCGGCTCGAAACCGAGGCCATTGCCGACGGTGAAGCGCGCGAAGCCATCGCCGAGGTGCATGTCGAGCGGCGCGGGCTCGTCGCGACGATGCAGATCGAGCTGCGGCTGCGTGAGCCTGGAATGATCCCATAGGAGGCGACGATGGGTGTGCGCGGTGTGCTGCGAACGATGGGCGAGGGGCTGGTCGGCTTCTGGTGCCCGGGCTGCCAGGAGCTGCACATGATCAACACCGACGCGTCGGAGCGTCCGGCGTGGTCGTTCGACGGCAATTACGAGGCGCCGACGTTCGCGCCGTCGATCAATGTTACGGGCGTGCGCCGGCTCACCGACGATGAGCACGCGCGGATCATGGCGGGCGAGCGCATCGCGCCGACGCCGCGGGTCTGCCATTCGTTCGTGCGGGGCGGCCACATCGAGTTCTTGTCGGACTGCACGCACGCTTTGGCGGGCCAGACGGTGGCGCTCGCGAGTCCGGAGCCGCCAATCGAATCCGGGGCCTGACCCCGGATCGCATCGGTCGGCGCGCCTCCCGTACCGATGCTTGCCGGCCCGCTGCTCGAACAATTCCGCTTTGCCCGGCGGATCGAGTGGCGGGCCGGATCTTAGAGTGGATCGTCCGCCAGGGATCGAACATGGTCCTCCCGATTGGAAGTCGGGCGTACTAGCCAAGCCTATACGGCGGAAGCAAAAAGCCCTGCTAATCTTTCAGCCCGACGCCGGGCAGGTTGTGCGCGTTGACGCGAGCCTTCTTGCTGCCAAATGCGCCGAGAGCGGTGCCTGGAATGGGGTATGGAAAGAACCCAGCGGCGAGATAGGCGATGGTGTTTGATGGCTCTGCGTGCCGCGCTTTTGGCATGACAGGCGCAACATCTTCGTCGCCGTGAGGAATAAGGCGCGGGAGGTGCGAGATCTCAAGATCGACGCCGATGTTCCACCATGACGCAGCGCTCCGCGCTGTCGCTACGCTTTCGACGGCGCCGTCGATGATGGTTGCGGCCTGCATGGGGGTCACGCGAAACGTCTCGCCAGAGATGTGGCGGCCGTAGCGCTTGAGCACTCCATGGGCAATTCGCTCGGCCACATGCGGCCACAGGCATGGCGCAGTGTAGTGGATGAGGCGCAATCCGAGTGATTGAACTCGTATCTTGGGTGTGCGCGACATCCCGATCTTGATGTAGCCGTCAGGCTGTAGCCCGGCGTACAGACTTCTCGGTGTCTTGGAGCCTGCCGTGCTTTGGATATGATTGAGGTCTCGAGTGAAGCCAGTGCCCATGGTCAGACCTCATAGCGGCGCGCGATGTCGAGGGCGTGCTTTTCCTCGACGCCAAGATAGCGCTGCGTCATCTCGATTGAGGAATGGCCGAGCAGGAGTTGCACCGCCCGCAGGTTGCCGGTCTCTCGGTAGATGATAGCCGCCCGCGTCCGCCGCAGCGAGTGCGTTGAGAACGCCGCCGGATCGACGTGTATCCACTTGCACCAAGTCTTGATGAAGCGGCGATAGCTCACCGTCGACAGCGGCTCGCCGTGCGGGTCGCCGGCCGCAGTGAACAGGTAGTCGGCCTGGCCGAGCCCGTTGGCCTTGATGAGCGCCTGGGCCGCAGCCTGGGCGGCGTCCGACAGCGAGACGGCGATCGTCTTGCCGGTCTTGTCCATGCGGACCGTACAACTCGACCGCATAGCCCCGGTGCCGTCGCGCACGTCGCTGACTCGGAGTTTGAGCACATCGCCGCCGCGCAGCATGGTCGACAGCGCCACCTCGAACAGCGCCAGTTCGCGCACCATGCCCTTGGCCTTCAAGATGCGGCGGATGGCGCGGATCTGTTCCTCGTCGAGCGGCTGCATGGCGCCGACGATGCGGCCCTTGTTCCAGCCACCGCGGCGCTTCGGTGTCGGCGACGGTTTCTCGGCTCGCTTCAAGTTGCCCATGCCCACTTTTCTCCCTCGCGTTTCGCCTGATCGGCCATGTTTGCTTATGTGATTTGCGGACCATGAGCAAACGCGAAACACGAAACGCTGCAAGAAAACCTAGGAAAACCGGGCATCATCGAAGTTCGCAAATATCCAAAAGCGAACGCGCGGCATTCGCCAGCTCTCCGCACGAGTGCTCGTCGTCGTGCTCTACCGTCCAACCCTCAACGCTCATCTGCCGCTCGCGCTCTCGGGCGATTTCAAGGATGACGTACTCGTGTGGCTTCATCTGCCGGGCCTTTCATGCTCAGCGATAGGCTGCCGCCATCTCGCGGTTGTATTCTTCCTCGGCAACTCGCGCATGATACTCCTGCTCGATCTCAGCAACCAATGCGCGGTTAACTTCCTCTTGGCTTGGTCCGTCCGGCAAGGGCGCCCAATGCGTCGCCCAGGCGTGATGCGTCCCGTTGCTCGTATGCGCCACGCCGACTTCAATCCGCTGGGGATTTGTGAAGTGGCGCTCCGGGCAGAAAAGCAACACAGACACATCGACGGGAGCGGTATCGATCGGTTTCCAGTCCATGGCGGCCTTTCGTTAGCTCTGCGTCCACTTCTCGACAACGGCCACAGCAGCGCGGGCCTGTTGAATAAAGGCGTATCTCTGGCCGATACCTTCGGGGCGGTGCGCGATACGTGCCCAAGCCCCATCCCCATAGCAGGCATCCATGAGAGCTTGAGCAACAGCCTCAAGCATCGCCTCATGCCGCATGTCGGCGGCGTATCGCCGCTCGTATGCCTCGCTGCTCGTGTCGATCATCGTCGCTGGCCCCTTAACGGTTGCATGTGGCGCAAACGGTGGATGTGCCATCAGGCAAAGTGAGCACTCTTTTCCGGCATTGCGTAGCAAATGCAGGAACACTCGCTCTGGCCTGATCCTAGCTGATTTGCGACTCTTAGGGCCATGACAAAGCCCTTCCGACCCTCCCGCACCGAGACTTACGAACACACAATCTCAGGCTTGCTGACCAAGCGCCGGGAGATGATCTCTGAGGCTGAGGGCCTTCGGGACAGGTTGGCCGCGATCAAGAACGACATGGCGGCACTCGATCGGACGCTCGCCTCGCTCGGCTTCACGGGCGATCTCGAAGCGATGATGCCGCGACAGAGGCGGCATGTGATCTTCGGGCGGGGAGAACTGCTGCGGGCGATCCTCGACGAACTGCGGGACGCCGAGCGGCCACTGCGCAGCCGGGAGATCGCTCAAGCCATCGTCGCCGTGCAAGGCAACGACGTGAGAGATCAGCGCCTCATCGCAGACCTGACGAAGCGAGTAGGCAAAGCCCTCCGGCCGTTGAAGGCCGAAGGGCTCGTAAAGGCTGCGAGGGATCGCAGCGGCGTAGTGGTGTGGGGGACGACGTAATTTTACTTATCCTCTCCAAGAGGGCCGTCTTGGCGCACATCCGAAAAGACCTTCTTGACGTAGTGCGCAACCTGACGTGATGCCTCGGCGCAGGACTCCTTGCCACGAATGTTGAGACCTTCAATGCGCTCGGCGCTGAGGTACTCGGTATTCATCGTCTGAAGCAGTTCGCCGGTCGGAAGCGTCTCGCGGACATTGGTCTTAGCGGGCAAATTGCGCTGAGCGATGAGCTGCTTTGCCGTGCCGCCAAGAAGCACCTTGTAGATCGCATCCGTGCAATAGCCGATAGCGCTGCCGCCGGCGCCATGCGCCGTCAACGTGTCAGCGTACTTCTTGCGCACCTCCTTCGAGAGATCGCGCACCTCATTGTGGTGGCGAGCGGCGTCGGCCTTCGCGAGAATTTCGTCCGCAAGCGTGATGTCACCAGCCCTGACACGCAGGTACGTGGTCCTGACCTCGACGGCCAGATTGGGCTCCAAATACTCAGTATATGCTATTGCTGCAAGGATGTGGCCGAATGTACCGCCACCGCGCCCCATGCGAACATAACACACTGATTCGTCAGGCTTATCTCCGAAAGTATGGGAAAATCCCATACTTTGCGTAGACTTGCGAAAGCTTCACAACGTAATTATGTGCGTCTATAATCAAACCGAACTCCAGCGAGGACTGATCAATGCCGATGACTGCGATCCAGATGTATGCTGAACTGGTTTCGCGCGGTCTGTTTGTGGCGTCCGCGCCTGTTCAGTACGTGTTGCCTACTGCGTATCAGTACATTCCGACCTACGTCGTGTACTCATCCACAGTGGGGAATAATGCCGAATTGGAATCAAGTTCTACAAGAAATCAAACGCCGTCAGGACATTGGGGCAGCATCGGCTAGCGCCGCCTTCGATAGCGTTCGTAAGAAGTACATCAAAAAATTAGGCGATTGTCGGCTTGGCAAACCCAACCAGCTAGGCTGTCATTCCCCTCGTTACCCACATGGCACGAGAACGTTGCATGCACATCGACTCGACTCGATGTCAGATTTTCTGTAGGAGTCTGATTCGTTAACGAAAATGGGCCGCAGGTGCTTCCAACACCTGCGGCCCATGCTCCCAGCAACCGTGGCTCGGTGTGGGAACCAGTAACAATCGTCAGCTTGCACATTCGCAAGAGATTTGCAAATCACACCGGGCCGCACCGTGCGAGGAACGCACCGATGACGGCTGTATTGTCACTTCTTCGGAGCATTGACGCTGTTTGGCGTCGCCGCATTCCTATTGATCGTAACCGCTTGCGTGCAAGTTCTCTTAGGGCAGTGGACCAATCTGCACCAGACCTACAGTGAGTATCAGAGAAACGCCGATAAGGATCGCCGCGACGCCAGCGAAAAAGCAGCCGATACCTGCCAGGACAGAGATGCGACGACCTTCCGCGCCTGTGTAGCGGATCAGATAGACGCCTACTACCGGAAGCAAACCACCAATCAGGATCTGCAAGCCCAGCAAGACATGGCGCTTTGGGCCTTCTGGATGGTTGTTGTGTCGGCGGTCGCCACTGCTGCCAGCCTCGGCGGCATCTTTCTGCTGTGGCAAGCCCTGCTTGCCGCTCGCGACACATTCGATGCGACTAGGAAGCAAGCGGAAATCGCTCGGGATACACTGGAAACAAGTCAGCGGCCTTGGGTTTCGATAACACCAAGCATCATCTCCGCACTTCGGTTTAAGGACGGCGAAGGCCGCATAACGATTCGGTTTGAACTCGAAAACTTCGGCAACTCCCCAGCCATCAATGTCGAGCTCCAACATCGGCTGATTGCGGCCCCGTTTATGAGGTTCAGGCTGGATGAATTCGTCGCGCAGGCGAAAACAAGGCGCACGCATTACCTGATCGGGCACAAAATATTCCCACGTCAAAAGTTTTATTTTGACATCGACATGCCCATAGAGCCAGCAACGATCGACGAATATCGAACTTGGGTCGAAAGCGTCGCCGGACAGGTGGATGATCTCCACATTACCCCATTCCTTGCGGCTTACGTGGTCTATGATTCCGTGGTCGGAACCAAAAACCACATCACTGAATGCCGAGGGGATATCGGTCGTCGAGACCCAGAGAATCCCAGAATTCGGCTCGGCATTACTACATCTGATGGCGTTGTCCCTATAGACAGTCTCCGCCTTGACAACTCTTTCGGAAGCGGCAGTGCCGATTAGGCAGGCGACCACTGCGAGCACCCACATTTCTCACCACTCCCGCGTCCTGCATTTGCGGCTATCCGGAAACTCGTGTTGAATACAGCTTGTGACCCTTCTTGATGTGAAGTGTCTTCTCAGTGTGGAAACGGTAATGACACCCTGTGCAATACTCGGCGCCGACTTGAGCGCCTTCTGCTAGCCTCGGACTTTCATCCTTAAGCTTGATCGAGCGCGCCACCATTCTACCGTAGATTCATGTGAGGTGGTGGCCTGCTTTATCGCTTCGGCAACTTCCAACCTGACGTTGTCGGGCAATGGCCCCCTCAAATGCTCGCGCAACTTGTTGAGAACCGCGCGCCGGTCGTCATATCTCTCGGACCCACCGTGCGTGTCTACCCATGCGTGTTCCACCGCACGCGCCTCGGTCCAGCCGATCTCCGTGATCACCTGTTCTGCATCCCACTTGCGGGAAAAACGGATCGCTTGGTTGACATCTGTCACCATCCCAAGACCTTCAGTGTCGTCAGCTCCGTACCATGCCGGTTGCTGAGACACAGATTGTTTGAATTCGATCAGCCATGCGACCTCAGTCATTGTGTAGCGCCCCTCTCCGAACGCGCTCCCGCAGACCCGGTCGGGCAAGCTGCCCGTTGCAGTCGATTGTCCGGCGCGGCGCTTCTCTCATGGCGTACATCTTGTCCAGATGCGGGCGGTTCAAGTCGTCGCGTACCTCTGCGGCCGTGTGAGGGCTGCGAAACGAACCGATCGTATTGCCCATTCTCGTACGGTGCTTGATCAACATCGTTCTGGTTCGATGC
>OEIV010000131.1_pt1 | contig 47100 bp, 46 predicted proteins | sample 1539231 | NCBI WGS metagenome assembly OEIV01 (sample SAMN03794762, study PRJEB22550) | activated sludge metagenome | feature: wastewater treatment plant; material: activated sludge; isolation source: Wastewater treatment plant of a petroleum refinery complex | place: Argentina: Buenos Aires ... | reverse complement strand
AAGTAGTGGCTGAAGAACAGACACAGCCGGTTAACGACACCAAGCAACAGGTCGTTGATACTCTTGTTGTTAGTAAAAATGTCTTGGTAACAGTTGGTATTAATCCATCTGTTGATGAACTTGCTTCTGCACTGGCATTAACCATGCTTCTCAACAAAGTTTCCAAGCATGTTACAGCAGTTTTTAGCGGTAAAGTACCTTCAGCAATGGAGTTTCTTGATCCTGAAAAGACCTTCGAAGATTCTGTAGATAGTTTGCGCGACTTTATTATTGCGCTCGATAAAGAAAAAGCCGATAAATTACGTTACAAGGTTGAAGACGATGTAGTCAAAATCTTTATTACTCCGTACCAGACCGTTATTACCGAGAAAGATTTAGAGTTCAGCCAGGGTGACTTTAACGTAGACGCCATTGTTGCACTCGGTGTTCGAAAGCGCGAGGCGCTTGACGCGGCAATTTTGGCAAACGGCCGAATTTTACACGATGCCGAAGTGATCACCATCACCGCTGGGCCAAAGAGTGATCTTGGTTCAATAGACTGGAATGAACCAGAAGCCAGTTCTATTGCCGAAATGTTGGTGCGGGTGAGTGAACAGCTTGGTTCGGATCTTATTGACGAGCCTATTGGAACTGCTCTTTTGACTGGAATTGTGGCCGAAACAAACCGTTTTTCTAACGAAAAAACATCACCGTCAGTTATGACAATTGCTGCCCAGCTAATGGCTGCCGGTGCAAACCAACAGCTAGTGGCTACAAACTTGCGCCAAGAAGGAATGATTAGTGAATCTATCCGCACACAAAAACCATCATCTGCACCTTCTCGAGATGATGGAGAAATGGTCTTAAATCACGGCAATAACGATCAATCAAAAAATAGTCAGAAGAAACCTGCTGAACAAAAACAGTCTTCACAGCCCGCTAATCCTGAAAAAAACGCTATCAAGAAGCCATTTAAACCTATGTTGGTACCTGAAAAGCAGGTAGAAAAAGAGCAGCCGGTACCTGCGGTTGCGGATATTCAACCTAAGGCACCTGTTGATGAGGCTCCTCGCCTTGAATCACCGCGGATTGAGACACCAGCACAGCCATCTGAACAAGAATCACCAGAAGAATCACAGCTTCAGGAATCTACTACAACCATCAGCGCTGTTAAGCCACTTCCGTCTGATCTAGATTCTGTGGATACATCAAAAGAAGGGGAATCACTCCCTTCGCTCAAGCCAATCCAGACAGCACCAGCCACTGAACAGCCGCTACCAGTTGTACAACCGCAAAAATCACCAAGTATTACCGAACCTCCAACCTTTGGAGGTACATTAAACGCTACGGTCGGGGAATATGAAGGCGAAATTTCAGACACCGCCTCGCCACAATCAGGTACTCAAGTATTTGAACATTCTAATGAGTCAACCGAACAAAGTACTGCAGATGCGATAGAAGCAGCCCGTCGGGCAGTGGAAGATGCTGCTATTGAACCGGTTGCCCTAGAACAACCGCTTGCTCAACCTGCATCAGTAGATTTTTCACCACAACCAGCTCCTGACAGCACGGTAGTGACCGCACAGGCTGCCGTGGTTCCGCCACCGGCATTTTCACCAACTCCTGAGCCAAGCCCTGTTGATGATTTTATGCAACCACATGCTGAATCCGGCTTTGCATCGCAAAATATGAATATGCCAAATATGGCTTCTGCGCCATCTCAGGTAGAGCCAATTGGTCCTCCGGGCTTGCCACCACTCCCACCAATGCCGGGCGCTCCTGCTGACGGTAGTCTGCCGCCACTCCCACCAATGCCAGGTCAACCATCTGATCCTTCTGCAGGATTCCAACCACCGATCAACCCTGAGTTTATGCAAACAGTGAATCAAAGCCAGAATCATCTGACCGTAGCGGGTGATGAGCTTGCACAAAAACGTGCCGATGCCGATGCTACTCGCCAGGCAAAATTAGACGAAATGGGAAGTCAATATGACGCTGCTGTTGCTAAGAACCGTGAATTACAAGGTTTACCACCGGTTGACGACCACACTACATTCCCATTACCTCCACCGCCACAAGCCAGGTAATAGCACCGGGTTTGCCGTACCTCAGGTATAATGTGGGTTAATGGATGAAATATTACTTATTGACAAGCCAGCTGGTTGGACCAGTTTTGACGTAGTAGCAAAGATTCGCGGTAAGATTCGTGCTGAATATACTGCAAGGGCCGAAAAGCCGACCAAGAAGCAGCTGCGCGTTGGTCATGCCGGTACACTTGACCCATTCGCAACAGGTTTACTGATTATTTTACTAGGCGATGCCTGTAAAAAAGCAGGTGAGTTTCTAAAATTAGATAAAACCTACGAATTCACAGCGAAACTGGGAGAGGTGAGTACAACAGGGGACCCAGAGGGTGAAATAACACCCTGTGCAGCAAGAATCAATAATCAAGCATCAAGTAATGAACTCGTCATTCCCGCGCAGGCGGGAATCCAGTCATATAAAAATGAGCATCGCGAATCAATTTCCATTCCAAATTCCAAATTCCAAATTCCAACATCTGTTGAGGTACTGAAAGTACTGTCTAATTTCACTGGTGAAATAACCCAAACCCCACCGGTATTTTCTGCAATTAAAATTGATGGTAAACGCGCTTACAAACTAGCCCGTGAAGGTAAAAAGGTAGAAATTCCACCACGGCAAGTAAATATTAAACGACTTGAGCTAGTCTCTTATGAATATCCTTACCTCAAATGTGTCTGTGACGTCAGTAGCGGTACATACATACGTTCTTTAGTTGAAGATATAGGCAAAGCCCTGGGTTCTGGTGCCTACTGCACAGAACTCCGCCGCACCCGAATAGCAGACTACTCTATTGAAGACGCTAGCACCATTGACAAAATTACGTAATTCGTGCTATAATAAAAGATGTAGATAAGGATAAGTTCAATGGTTGCACATGAAGCGCCGGCTCAGAGTCCAGAAAAACAAAAAAAACGCCCTGAAATACCTAAATCCCGTGAGATCTTCGCGGGTGATATTAATGATGCGGTCATTACAGTACAAAATATTACTGGTTTTGAGATTACTCCCGAATGGTGGGTAGCCGAGGTTGGAAATGATGGTACAACCGAAGAAATTTTAGACCGCTTCGACACAGCTTTTGAACAGTTCGTTCATCTTGAGCTGGGTATTGACACTGAAACTAAAACTAAAACTAAAACCGAAAACCTTCAAGAGAAAGTTATTTCAGAGGCTGATAAGCAACTGTCTGAATTTGACTCTACCATTCCGGAAATTGCTGAAAAACATCAGCTTCGCGAAGAATTTATTGACGCACTTGCCGAGCATTTGAAAGAGAAGTATTTTCCCTCACCAGCCACTGGTATTGCTTGGTCTGAGTATAATGGGTACGATAAAGACTACCAGAAACGTAATGAAGACAGAACAAATACGGGTAGCTTGCAAGTATCGCACTATGCGGGTGGCAATGTTACTGCAGTAGCTAGTATAAATATTGATCCTACGAGTGGCGAAGCAACAAATGGACACGACCATCGCCCAGAAGCTACTAGTCACCGGGATACCGAAATTGCTTGGCAAGAATATATTCTAGCAACCCCTGAAGATGAAAGATTCGTAATCTTTGAAGGCGAACCTGATAATTCTGAGACTAGAGATGAGGCAATTATTGCGCGCTCAGATAGCGGTTTACTACAATACCTGGCTCATGAATCGCAATTAGACCCCGAATCAATTGTAAGCGGGGATCCCAAGGTTGAATATGCTAGAGCAGAACTTGAAAAGCAAGGATTTTCACCTGCAGATATACAACTTTATGAATTAATCAGACATCTTAGCCACGACCCTAAAAAAGAAGTGGATGATTTGAACCTTGAGCTTTATGGTGCGGCTGCACTAGTAGGCGTAGAGGGTTTTCCTGTATTAAATCAGGATGAAAAAACAGAGCTACTAACAAAAAAGCATGGAATTGACGATCTCAGAGCGCGGGCAGCTGTGCTTGCAGGAACACTTAATCAGCAACTCAAAACATTCAAACTGCCAGAATTTATTATTACGACTAACGGAGATATTCATTACGAACAGCAAGCGATTGAAGTGCTCAATCAATCATGGGATCCAAGATCGGAAGGACTGCTTGCGGACATTCAGCGTGCAAATCTAGAAATTAGAGATAAGTACTTATTCGAACAAATTGCTACAGCCCTTGAACAGGGTAAGAAGCCATTTATTGTATTTGGTGGCTCGCATATCAGCGCCTTACAGCCCGCACTTGAACATTTGTAATACTAGCTGTTAATTCAATCTGATACACTAGTAATCTAAATGATTGCACATATTTCTATTGCCAGTAAAGGATTCGGAGACAAACAGCTATATAAAGAGCTGGATATTCGTGTGCAAGCGGGCGAAAAGATTGGTTTGATTGGCAGGAACGGTACCGGCAAATCAACGCTTTTCAATCTGATGACTGGAATTGACAAAGATTTCGACGGAGAAATTAATCTTGGTAAAAACATTGTCATGATTTCTAGTCGCCAAGAGCATCATGGATTTGAAGATAAGACTGTGCTGGAATATATTTTGGGCGATTTGCCTGAGTACTCAAAGCTGAAACATGTAATCGAAACGTATCCGGAACACATGGGCGAGAGTAATCATAAAATGCAGGTGTATAGCGATGCGCTTGAGCGTTTCGGAACGCTCGGCTACTACGAAATTGAAAATGATGTTGAGCGGGCTCTTTCTGATTATCAGCTGGAGATCGATATCAATACCAAGAAACTGGGTGAACTGAGTGGTGGCCAAAAACGTATGGTTGAGCTGGTGAAAGTGCAACGGGCGCGCGGCGATCTTGCGCTAATTGACGAGCCAACTAACCACATGGACTACATTGCAAAAGCCTCTTTTGTAAACTGGTTCAAGGCAGCACAAGAAGCAGTTGTGGTTATTACGCACGACAGAGATGTGCTTGGTGTGGTGGACAGGATTATTGAAATCCGAGACGGCAAAGCATATAGCTTTAAAGGGAATTATTCAGAATATCTCAAGAGCAATACACAGAACATTAGCTCTCAAGTTAATGAGTTCGAAAATGCCCAGCGCAGAATTACCAACCTCAAATCTGATGTTACAAGGTTTCGAAGAATGAAGGAACGTTCCCGCGACCCAGGGACGATTCATCGTTTTAAATCATTAGAGCAGCGGGCGACTAAAGAGTTGGCTGAGCTTTCTCAGACCGAAAAGCCAACCTTTTGGATTGACCGTGAATCGGCAGAAGATCTCGGTACTAAAATGAGCGAAAGTTACAAAGAGCACAAGACCCGCAATATTCGTGTACGAACCAAAACAAGCGCTGACAAGAGCGAGAAGCGATTAATTAAGGTAGAAGATATGAGCCTTGGTTATGACGGTTCACCACTCTTTGCTCCCGTTAGTTTTGAAATGAGAATTGGTGGAAAAGTAGAGCTTAAAGGGCGAAACGGAGCAGGTAAAACAACCTTAGTTCAGGCAATTTTAAAAACAGTTGCCGGCGAAAAACTAGTACCTACTGTATTTAGCGGGTTCGTTGAATACGAACCTCGTCTGCGAATAGGCATATACGAACAAGAAATTGATGCAAAATATCTTACTATGAGCCTGAATGATGCAATCGAACACATATACAGAGCAAAGGATCTTTCCATTACTGGTGAAAAAATTAAACAGCTTCTGAGCGATTATCTGTTTAATCCGCATACAGATGCATTAATGCCGCTTGAAAAACTGAGCGGTGGGCAAAAAGCTCGGTTCCAGCTGATTAATATGTTGGCAGGGGATCCGCAAGTGTTAATTCTTGATGAGCCAACAAATCACTTAGACCTACCAAGTATTGAAGAGCTTGAAGATGCGCTCAAGCAGTACCACGGTGCAATATTATATATTTCTCACGATAGTTTCTTTACAAAAAATCTCGGTGGCGAAGTAGTACAAGTCAAACCCTAGCAGTAACATGACGTCTATTCCTGCGCGCTCGTCATCCCCGACCTGATCGGGGATCCAGTATTTCTTCAAGCGAAGCTTGTTAACACCCTTTCATCACTTTTGCTGCCAAAAGTAACACAAAAGCACCAACCAAACCAAAAAAGCACGAAAGAACCATACTACCAAAAAGCCGCGCCAGTTCAACGACCCGCCTGTCTGTCCGACAGGACGGCCAGGCAAGCGATCTCAAATATATTCTTTAGTTACGGATTTGAGATGAAGGAACTGGCTTGTCCCGACTTTTTGGAAGCCTGGTTCATCGGTTTTTTGCAAGGTTGGTGATACGGACTCGCTTTGCGAAAATAAATATTAGCCAAACAGGAACCAGGTGATTGCTGCTGCCGCTCCAGAAGCGGCTAGAAGTGAGATCGATATGGTGGCTATACGTTTCTTCCGCATGGCAGTTTTTACTTGCTGATAGCCGTGATCTGCCGGTGTTGGCGCGCTCGTTTCCATTCTAGTCTCAGACGGTGTAGGGGTTGTATGTTGTGCGGTCTCTAGGGCCTGACTGATTGTTTCAACTCGTTTTTTACCGTAGTCAGAGATTTCTGGTCTGACATCAGCCGGTATGAAGGCCGGGTCATCGTGGCGCATTTCTATCTTGCGACCTTGCTGGGCCTCTGCACCTAACCGAGTTTTTTTGTAAGCTCTTTTAATATCTCCACCTCTTAAACTTTCTTTCACAATTGCCACAAGGCCTCGGTGATCGATCTTGTTTGCTTCATACAGTTTGCGCACCGTCGTGCCTTCAACATGAATTTTGTTAGCAACTCGAAGCAGTTCTTCAGTAGAACTTTGTTCTACACTTCGCACAACTTCTTTACTGAGGGGTTTCGGTCTTGGTACCTGGTTTATGTGGACTGGTTGCATTTGCTCAATCGGTACAGGAGGCTTTTCAAAACTTGCTGGTGGGGGAGTGGCAGCGACTTCGGCACTCTGCCTTACCGGTGGTGTGGTTTCAATAGCCTGTTTCAGTGCGATGGATCGGATAGTTCTTCTTACTGGATTGATTTTTCGCTCGGGTATATTGGTGGCTTGTGGAGTTATCTCGATATTTGATGTACTGGAATCTTCAGTTTTTTTATCAGAATTGGATTCTCGTTCGCTATTACTGTGACCGAGTAATGTACCAACGGCACCAGCCGCCAGAACCTGTTCAACTGGTTTTTCAGAGGTTTGTTTGTCTCCAAACTCAAACGACCCGTATTTCATATGTTACTAGTATATAACAGGGAACAACTATTGACAAAATGCTATTAAATATGCTATAATTATAAGAATAGTTAACAAAACCCCTTTTTCTTTCATTCTCAGCTTGACTGAGAATCTAGTAATAAACTGGATCCTCTGGTCAAGCCAGAGGATGACACTGTGAAGGTTTTGATATAAGGGTATTTTATTGTTGAATAAAATTCACTGATCTGTTAGAATGGTGCTAACGCCATTGAGGAAGAGTGCTATCTAACGCTTCCGAAACGAATCGAAATGAATAAGTAGATCTCTCGACAAGCTCGAGATGACACAGAGGAAGACAAGGAATAAATGATTACAACAGAGAAAAAAGCGAAAGCTATCAAAGCTACACAAAGAAGTAAAACTGACGTTGGTTCACCAGAGGTACAGGCTTCAATCTTAACTGAAAGAATCAAAGAACTTACTGAGCATCTAAAGGTTCATAAAAAAGACAATCACTCACGTCGTGGTTTGCTACAAATGGTTGGTAAGCGAAAGAAGCTTCTTGCTTATCTAAAAGAACAAGACTACGCAAGCTACAAAGCTACTATTGAAAAACTAGGTCTACGTAAGTAAGAGATTTGGTTAGTCCGGCCTCCCGATGGGAAGCCGGATGAACGAGCGCTCTTAAATAACAAGCATGAGGCGAGCGAACTCGGGTGGTTTCTCGTGCTCGCACATTATAAAAACATAAGAGTCAGATAGATGATGTATGACGCAGTCTGCAGGTCTGTACTAAGGGGTCGTCATCCCAGCGAAGGCTGGGATCCAGTCAATCCTGTGATTCTGAAATAACTTCAGAATCTTAATATTTGGACTAGATTCCTGCCTTCGCAGGAATGACGGAAGCTGCAAACCGCGGTATACATCATGCTGACAACATAGAAAGGACATAATATATGTCATCACAAACTATAAATCCGTTCGGTAAAGACAAAGTTGTTGTTGAGACCGAACTATGCGGTAAAACGCTGAAATTTGAAGTCAACAGAGTTGGCTTTAGAAGCACTGCATCTGTACTAGTCAGCTACGGCGATACGGTTGTACTTGGTACCGCCATGGTGGGTACAAAGCCAATTAGTGGCATGGATTACTTCCCGCTTTCAATTGATTATGAAGAAAAATTTTATGCAGCCGGAAAAATGAGTGGTAGCCGGTTCATAAAACGAGAAGGTCGGCCTTCGGACGAGGCAATTTTAATTGGCCGTCTGATTGATCGCCCAATTCGTCCACTGTTTCCAAAAGGCTATCGTCAAGAGGTGCAGGGGATCGCTACCGTGCTTTCTATGGATCCGGCGTTTAGACCAGACATGGTTGCTATGATCGCCACCAGTACAGCACTTATGCTGACCGGCGCACCATTTGAAGGTCCTGTTGCTGGACTTCGTGTTGCCCGAGTGAATGGCGAATTTAAAGCCTTTGCAAGCAAAGAAGAAATTGCAGCAAGCGACCTTGATTTAGTAGTAGCCGGAACCAAAGACGCCATTATTATGGTTGAAGCTGGTGCTAGTGAAGTTTCAGAAGAGGTAGTTGGTGATGGTCTAGCCTGGGCATTTGAGATGATGCAGCCTGCAATTGCCCTTCAGCAAGAATTAGCTGCACAGTTAAGCCCTGAAAAGTTAGAGTACGAGCTTGTTCTGCCAAACGAAGACATTCAAGCTGAGGTTAATACCTGGGTAGAAGATAAACTTGGCGAAGATTTGCGTAAACCGTACCCTGAACGTAATGAATTAATTTCTGTACTCAAGAGGCAGTTCCATGATTCTATGAAAGAAAAGCACGGTGAAGAAGAATACAAAGATCTTCACGGTGAATACGACGAAGCATTTACAAAAGCTTTGCACCTTGATGTACGAAAAGGTATTGTTGAACATCAAACACGTCCTGACGGTCGGGCGCTTGATGAAATTCGTCCGTTAAGTTCCGAAATCGGCTTCTTGCCACGAGCTCACGGCTCAAGCTTGTTCACGCGCGGTATGACACAGGCTATGAACATTGTAACTTTGGCTCCACTAAGCTACGCACAGCTTGTGGACACAATGGAAGTTGACGACGGTGAACGTCGCTATATGCACCACTATAACGCCCCAGGTTGGACAGTTGGCGAAGTTCGTCGCCTTGGTTCGCCAGGTCGCCGAGAAATTGGCCACGGCTACCTTGCAGAGCGTGCTTTGACTGCGGTTCTACCTGCAGTTGAAGAATTCCCTTACGCAATCCGTAGTGTTACTGAAATTATGTCTCAGAACGGTTCAACCAGCATGGCAGCAACCTGTTCAAGCTGTTTGGCATTAATGGATGCTGGTGTGCCTTTGAAGCGTCCAGTTTCTGGTATTGCCATGGGTCTGATGATGGACGGCGATACGCCATATGTTCTTTCAGACATTGCCGATGCTGAAGACTTTGCTGGCGATATGGACTTTAAGGTTACAGGTACTGAAAAGGGTATTACCGCACTGCAGATGGATATGAAAGTTCACGGTTTGCCAGTAGAGGTGCTTCGAGAGGCCCTTGAAAAAGGTAAAGTTGGACGAGCTAAAATTCTTGAACACATGATCAGCATAATTTCCGAACCACGTGCCGCATTAAGCGAATACGCACCACGCATTGAAAAACTGATGATTAACCCTGAAAAAATTGGTGCAATTATTGGTAAGGGTGGTGAAATGATCAACAAGATTACTTCTGAAACAGGTGCTGAAATTGACATCAAAGACGACGGTCTTGTTACCGTTGCAGCAGTGAACACCGAAGCAATTGAAAAAGCCCTCACCTGGATTAAAGGCCTGGTTGAAGAACCAGAAGTTGGCAAAATTTACACCGGTAAAGTCGTGAAGGTCATGGACTTCGGCGCTTTTGTAAACTTTATGCCTGGAACTGATGGTATGGTTCATATTTCAGAACTTGCTGAAGGCAGAGTAGAAAAAGTCACCGACGTAGTTAACGAAGGCGATGAAGTGCAAGTAAAACTTATGGCAATCGACGACCGTGGCAGAATGAATCTTTCTATTAAAGAGGCAAGGGGCTAAGATTAAATGTCTGGGGCTGAGACTCAAATAGGTGAAGATCAGAGATTCGATTTCTCAAAATTTCCCGAAGACATCGTAGTAGACGGAGAGTTAAAGCTAAGCCCATTTTCCCCTGAAGACGCACAAGGGTTGGCTGATATTACCGACGACGACGAAGCTGTGCAAAAATATATTCCTTGGGCAAAGGAAGATAAAACAGCATATATTGAAAGAGTGAATAGGGATAGACAGTATCGTGGTCCAAGGTATGCCATAAGGCTAGGTGGACAACTGGCAGGGCATATAGCCGTATTTCCTAGTCATGACACTCTTGGTGTAATTGAAATCGGTTATGTGCTCGCGCAAAATGCACGCGGTAGGCAAGTGCTGGATAGAGCTCTTCCTAAGTGTGAAGCACTTGTGCTGGAGAGCTATCCACGCGCTAAGCTTGCGCTTTGTATCAATGACGAGAATGTTCCTAGTCAAAAAGTTGCGGAACGTCTCGGCTATAAAGCTTCTGATATCATATCAAGTGGCGATAGGATGTATTTCAAGGTCGCAAGTCATGGGTGAAAAGAGCTCGCAGCCGATTCCGTTAAAGCCGCCACACAGGCGAGTTGAACGTAGCCTTGATGATACTTATGGGGTTATTGTGCCCTTAGAAAAGCCACCACTACCGAGTGATGTGCCGTATCGGGTTCGGGTCGCGTCAGTTATGGCAGTTGGTGAAAGCGTAGAAGCAGTCGACAGTCGTCTTAGCAAGGGTTATTTGTGAGTAAGAAAGATGAGCTGAAAGCGATTGCGGATGAGATTATTACAAATAATGTGTGTCCGGGGCTAAAGACACAAGCGACGCAGCTCGTTTTTGGTGAAGGTAGCCCAGATGCCCAGGTTGTGTTTATCGGTGAAGCACCGGGGAAGAACGAGGACCTTCAAGGGGTGCCATTTGTTGGGGCTGCTGGAAAATTTTTAGATGAAATGTTACAATTAATACACCTCGATCGAAAAGAAATCTATATAACCAACATCGTAAAGTATCGTCCGCCGAATAATCGGGATCCTTTACCGGAAGAAAAGAAAGCTTTTTGGCCCTATCTGGTGCGTCAGCTCGATGTCATTAAACCAAAATTAGTAGTGACATTAGGTCGGCACAGCATGGAATATTTTCTTCCTAATCAGAAAATAAGTGCCATCCACGGTCAGCCGAAGCAAATTAAAGTATCGATAGGGGATCAAAGTACATACAGTTTGGTCGTCTTACCGCTCTACCATCCTGCAGCCGCGTTATATAACGGTGGAATGCGCCAAACGCTTATGGATGATTTCAGTAGAATTCCAAAAATCCTAAGCAAAATTACATACGAAACTAATCAAATAATTTAGATCCTGAATCAAGTTCAGGACGACAAACCGAAAGGAAAATAACAAATGGTAAAACCAAGAATGCAACCTCAGAACCCTGAAGAAAGACGGGAAAAGGTTAATAAATATCAACAAAATAGTCGGCAGGGTAAGCCTGCAGACAGACCTCAGGGTCAACAACGCGTACAAATTAGTCCTATGAAGACTAACCGTGGCGAAGCAATGCGTGCAGGACGACGCAACTTTGAAACTGCAGATAAAGCAGTCGACAGATGGAACGTGTTTGAAAAACACCACGAACATCAGGCAAATTACTTGCCGCTCACTCATCCTGAGCGTCTTAGAGTAACCTTCCTCGGTGGTCTCGAAGGTATTGGCGAAAAAAATATGATGGTTATTGAATATGGTGAAGATGCCATTATTGTTGACTGTGGATTTGATCTTTCAGTTGACCTACCGGGCATCAACTACGCCATTCCAGCCACCCAGTACCTTGAAGGTATTAAGAATAAAATTAGAGCTTACGTGATTACTCATGGTCACATGGATCATATTGCCGCACTACCATACGTATATGCGGATTATCCAGCACCTATTTTCTGCGGTAGTCATTTTACTGCTGAAATGGTTCAAAAGCAGTTCGAAAACATTAACGAAGAACGTGCCATGGAACTTGTGCCAGAGCGCATTGTACTAGCTATGGATAACCACGAACGATTCGTTATTTCACCAAACTTCACAATTGAGTTCCTACGTATTACTCACTCGATTCCAGATTGTTCAACATTGGTCATCGACACACCTGCAGGCCGAATAGTAAATACCGGTGATTTCCGCCTAGACCCAGAACCTCTAGATCACCATCCATCAGATATTGCTCGTCTCAAACAGCTCGGCGACGAAGGTACTTTGATACTTATGAGTGACAGCACTAATGCACGTTACGCTGGTCGAACTCAGACAGAGCATACCTTGCAACAGAGCTTCCACGACATTTTTGAACAAACGTCGGGCCGTATTTTTGTGGCAATCTTTTCTACCAACATGAACCGTGTTCAGATGATTATTAATTCAGCTGCCGCAGCGGGTAGAAAGGTGGCTTTTGACGGTCGCGGTATGATGCAAGTTGGCGAGATTGCTGTTAGAACTGGAAATCTTAAGATTCCAAAAGGTACAGTGATTCCAATGCGAGAAGCTCCAAATGTTAAAGACGACCAGCTTGTGGTTGTTTGTACCGGTGGTCAGGGCGAACCAAACTCAGCCCTTCAGCGCATGAGTATTGGTGAGCACAAACACATTAAACTGAAGGAAGACGACACCATTGTGGTTAGTTCATCACCAATTCCTGGTAACGAAGTTCGATACCAACAGATTGGAAACGACTTAGCTGAGCTTGGTTGTACTATCTTCCGACACCCGTCTCGTGATCTTGACGGATGTGGTCCACTACACGTTTCTGGTCACGCCAACCAAGATGAGCTTAAAGAAATGGTTGAGATGACGCGTCCGAAGTGGGTTATTCCAATTCATGGTGGTATGTTAGATCGTAGATATCACCGCGATGCCGCAGTGAAAGGTGGCGTCTCTAAAGAGAATGTTATTCTAGCAAAAAACGGTTCAATGGTTGAGTTCGACAAAGAAGGCAACATGTTTGATGCGGGCGAAGCGCCAGCTGGCGCAGTGCTAGTAGATCAAACCGGTGCAGTTGTACCTGGATTGGTTGCTAAAGATCGTCTGTTAATGTCTGAAGAGGGCATGGTTGTGGTGATGCTTACTATTGATCGAAAGTCTGGTCGCTTGCTTACAAGCCCTGACATCATTACTCGCGGATTCATTTATATTAGAGACAATGCAGAGCTTATGGACGGCCTCCGTGCAGAACTTAAGCGCGCAGCTTCTCAGCGATTCAACCGAGTTGATCTTGATCGATTCAAGCAAGAGCTGAAAGACCATATTAGTCACTATTTATACGAGCACACTAAGCGCTCACCAGTATTGATTCCAGTAGTTAACGTTATTGGTGGCAGTGGCCAAGGTGCTCCAAAGCCAAAACCAGCAGCCGATTCCGGCCGCTAACCAAGTTATCACGAGCTGTCATCCCCGGCTTGATCGGGGATCCAGTTATTATTATCGCTGGCAATATAATATTTCTACCTAACTTTTTATAGCAAAAGCAAGACAAAACTATACACATAGAGCCCAGTTCTCGACGTACTAGAATTGAGACTCAAGTTGCAAGGTGTTGTAATTTTGTTATGCTTATGCTATAATATATGGTATCAATAAATTGTTCAATTTAAGCTATAAAACAGGGTATAATTAACGGATAATGGCTAAAAGAAAAAAACGATCATCTAAAAAGAAGGCGGCCGACAAGGCTCAGCTGAAGGCGCAACATATTTTGCCTGATGGCTGGTGGCAGCAGGTAGTGAGTATAATTATTGGCCTAACTGCGCTTTTGCTCACCTTGGCAATATTCAATTTAGCTGGTCCGATGCCTGCAGGGTTTTTTGCTACAATGCGAACGCTTTTTGGCTACAGTGCTTTTGTATTGCCACTTGTTTTGTTTGTACTGATGTTCCAGAAGTTCATTACTGAAGATAACCGTCTGGCTCTTAGCGTCTACTTTGGTTCAGTTATTTTCATGACTTCACTCAGCAGTTTCATGCATTTGTTCGTTGATCCTTCTATTTCAGCCACTACGGTTGATGCGGGTAGGGGGGGCGGTATGGTTGGCGCAACACTCGATCAGTTTTTTCTAGGTTTTTTGAGTAATATTGCTGCAGGCGTGGTGCTATTCGCTCTCATTTTGCTTTCGGTACTATTCATCTTTAAGATCCCGGTTAAAGATGTCTTTAAGGCATTCTTTGGTATATTCAAATCTGAAGATAACACCGCCGAAAGCGAAGAAAAGTCTATGAGTGGCCTGAAGCTCAACCGTGGCGTAATGATAGACGAAGACCAGGAAACTGACGAAAAAGAAAACCAAAAGCCACGGCTTTCCAGTTTACGCAATAGTGTTGCACAAGATAAGGTTGCAGAAAGCAAAGACGCCCTAACTGTCGCCAGCGATCCAGACTGGAACTTACCAAGTGTAGACCTACTTAGCAATAAACAGAGCAAGGCTGATCCTGGCGATATTAAACATAACGCACAGTTAATTAAGAATACTCTTCAAGATTTCAAAATTAATGTTGAAATGGAAGAAGCAAACATTGGTCCAAAGGTAACTCAGTATACGCTTAAGCCACCAGCGGGTGTGAAGCTTAATAAGATTTCATCACTTGATGGTAACTTAGCTCTCAGTCTGGGTGCTGAAGCTATTCGTATTGAAGCACCGATTCCAGGTAAACACGCAGTTGGTGTTGAGGTGCCAAACAAGAAGGCTGCAACTGTCAATCTACGAAGTATTATTGAAACTCAGTCTTGGAGTTCTAATATTTCGCCACTCGGCTTTGCTATAGGTAAAGACATATCGGGTAAGCCGGTTTTAGGCGAGCTTGAAGCCATGCCGCATCTTCTAGTTGCCGGTCAAACAGGTTCTGGTAAATCGGTGATGATCAACACATTACTAACCAGTTTGCTTTACCGCAATTCACCGGCTGATCTAAAACTTATTCTGGTAGATCCTAAGCAAGTTGAACTTACGCCCTATAGCCATATTCCACACCTTCTTACACCAGTTATTACCGAGCCAGAAAAGACGATCTCTGCTCTTAAGTGGGCGGTGAATGAAATGGAGCGACGCTATACTTTGTTGGCAAATAAAAAGCAGCGTAATATTGCTGGCTACAATGCGGCCAACAAAGACGACCACATGCCATATATTGTGATTGTGATTGATGAGCTTGCTGATCTAATGATGCTAGCAGCACGCGACGTTGAGGCACTGATTGTGCGCATAGCTCAGAAGGCGCGAGCTGTTGGTATTCACTTAGTACTTGCAACCCAGCGTCCTTCAGTAGATGTCATTACCGGTCTGATTAAAGCAAATATTCCTGCTCGTATTGCATTCACCGTGGCCTCACAGGTAGACTCACGTACTATCATCGACCAGATGGGAGCGGAAAAGCTACTTGGTAAAGGTGACCTTCTTATGACAACCGCGGCACATCCAAAGCCACGTCGTGTGCAATGTGTGTTTGTAGAAGATCACGAAGTTCTTAAAATAACAGACTTTATTAAGATGCAACGAGAGCCTGACTATAACGACGAGGTTGTTTCACAACAGGTTCAGATTAGCGCCAAGGGTGGTTTGGTAATGGACATGGACACAAGTCCTGCTGACGATGAGTTGTACCAAGATGCAGTCCGTTGCGTTATTGAAAGCGGTAAAGCCTCAGCCAGCCTGCTACAGCGCCGTCTGCGTGTTGGTTATGGACGTGCTTCACGACTGATAGATACTATGGAAGAACAGGGTATAATTGGCCCAGCCGACGGCGCCCGCCCACGAGACGTTCTTGTTTCAAGCTTAGAAGAAGTGTTTGGTAGCGAAGAAGCTGCTACAGCAATTGAAGTCGAGTCTGAATAAAAACCCTTTAATTTTCAGTCCCGTCATTCCTGCGCAGGCAGGAATCCAGTACACACTAAGAACGAAGTTTGTTAATTATTAAAACTCATCTGAAAGATCCCGCCACTCAGGATTCATCTCTTCAATCTCCCGAAGCTTCCAGAGCCTTTTCCACTTCTTGATTTGCTTTTCTCGTTCAATTGCAGATTCTATGGTGTCATGAATTTCGTACCAAACCAGTTTCGAAACACCATATTTTTTTGTAAATCCTTAAACTACTTTTTGCTTGTGTTCAGTAATACGACGAATCAAGTGTGAGGTGACACCAATGTAAATTGTGCCATTTCGATTATTTGCGAGAATATAGACGTAGCCACCATTCTTCATAACTACCTTCAATTGTACTGGATTCCTGCCTGCGCAGGAATGACGGACATTGTAAATTTTGGAGCCATTGACCAACAGGGGTGATTTTGGTATAATTTCAGATACAATATTAACTCATGCGTGGTGGAGTCAATCACGCCGTTGAATGCAAATTTAACGACCGAAAGGAGTATTACTTGGAAAAAGTATACGAACTAACTGTTTTGTTTCATCCAGATCTAGAAATTGATCTGGAAAAGCCTCTCAAGAAACTTGAAGGCATCATCACCGAAAACGGTGGAAAAATAGTTAAACAAGAAAACTGGGGCAAGCGAAAACTCGCCTACAGTATTAAAAAGCAAGATTTTGCAGTATATGTACTGAGCGAAGTTGAAATCGCACCAGCAAACGCTAGCAAGGTTCAGAACTTGCTCAACATTACCGACGAAGTGATTCGTTATTTGATGGTAGAGAAAGATTTGAAGGCTCCAGAAGCAGACAGCAAAGAAGATACTCGATCTGATTCTGAAGAGGCAAGTGAGGAGTAAAATAATGAGTCATGAGGCAAGAGTCATGAGGCAAGAGATCCAAATTATATCTTTTAACTCATATCTCATACCTCTGCAACCGAAGGGAGCTATACATGGCTAAGGGGTTTAATAAAGTAATTTTAATGGGGAACCTTACGCGTGACCCAGAGACTCGTCAAACACCAAATGGTCAGAGCGTTACCAATTTCGCACTAGCCGTAAATCGTACCTGGAAGGGCCAAGATGGTCAGACTCAGGAACAGGTCAGCTTTATTGACTGTGTTGCTTGGGGCAAAACAGGTGAGGTGATTGCACAGTACATGCAAAAAGGCCGCCCGATTTTAGTTTCTGGTCGACTTGATCAGCGTAGTTGGGAACAAGATGGTCAGAAGCGTAGCAAAGTGGAAGTTATTGTAGAAGATTTCAACTTTGTTGGCGGCGGCGATGGTGGCAACAGTGGTAGTTACAGTGGTGGCGGATCATCTAGCAGCACTTCAAGTGCAAAAACTGATGACGTAGTTGTTGAAGACATTGACGACAAGCCGATTGATCTTTCAGAAATACCATTCTAGTCCGCCTTTGGTCATTCCCGGCTTGGTCGGGAATCCAGTTCATCTACTTTGAGCGTAGCTAGGTAACTCATCCAAAATCCTAAGTACTAAACTTTAAATACTAAACAATTTCTAATGTTCGAAATACGGAATTAGAAACAAGAAGGGAATATTAATTATGAACGATAGAAGAAAACCAGATATTGCATATTTTGATTACAAAGATGTAAAGACTTTACAGAAGTTTGTTAACCAATTTGGTCAAATTGAACCAGCAGCAAAAACAGGTCTTAGCCAGAAACAGCAAAAGCGCCTTGCGGTTGCCGTTAAGCGTGCACGACACCTTGCACTGCTACCATTTGTAGCAAACAATTAGATCAGAAGTTAGAATATAGAATTTGGAAGTTGGAATGACTACTGCAAAGACATTTAGAGATTTATTAGTTTGGCAAGAAGCGTATAAGCTTTCGATTGCTATCTATGAAGTCACTAAACAATTTCCTAAAGAAGAAATCTACGGACTAACAAGCCAAGTGAGACGTGCCAGCGTATCGGTATGCTCAAATATTGCTGAAGGTTTTGGTCGGGCTAATGCTCGTGAAAAAGGCCAATTTTATGCCATGGCAAATGGGTCATTAACAGAGGTTGAAAATCAACTACTAATCAGCAAGGGCATAGGCTTTTTGCCTGAAAAGCATTTTTTTGAACTCGATGCCCAATGTCAACTAACGCACAAGTTACTTAATGGACTGCAACGTGCAAACAAAGAAAGGAGCTGAGGTTAGATTCTAAAATCTATATTCTAACTTCTAAATTCTAATAATATGTATCAGCCAACTGATTTAAAAAAAGGTACCGTAATTCAGATAGATGGTAAGCCGTACCGTGTTACGGATTATTCGCAGAAGGTTATGGGCCGTGGTGGTTCAATAGTGAATGTTAAGTTGAAGAATCTGCTTGATGGTTCAGTTATACCAAAAACCTTCAAGGGTGCGGACAAAATTGAGCCGGCTAGTGTGAGTACCAAGACGGTGCAATATTTGTATGCGGATACCGAGCTCCATTTTATGGACCCAGAAAATTTTGAACAGTTTGCGATCTCACTTGATACTGCTGAAGGTGCAACAAATTACCTAAAAGAAGGTGATAGTCTTGGACTGCAATTTTTTGAAGGTCAGGTGATTAATGTTGAACTTCCGAAGAACGTATATCTAGAAGTCACCTATTCTGAAGATGTGGTGAAGGGTGATACCGCAAATGCGATTACCAAAGACGCAACTGTTGAAACAGGGCTAACTGTTAAGGTGCCATCGTTTATCAAACAAGGTGATGTGATTTCGGTAAGCACCGAAGACGGTTCATACCGTGAACGTAAGAAGTAGCAAGAAGGCATGAAGCAGCGACTTGATCATCTTTTAGTACAGCGAAAGCTAGTGCCGACTCGTTCTCAGGCGGAAAGCTATATTCGGCTAGGTCAGGTTCGAGTTGATGGTCGGGTGATTAAAAAACCAGGTTACTTTGTATCTGAGCAGTCTGAGGTGCAGTTTGGCGCTAAGGAGCAGTATGTTTCACGAGCTGCCCTGAAGCTTGCTTCGGTGGCCGATGTTCTGCAGCTCGATTTCAAGCATAAAATTGTGCTTGATGTTGGATCAAGCACTGGTGGTTTTACTGATTATGCCTTACAGCATGGTGCAGAAAAAGTCATCGCTGTAGATGTTGGCACGAATCAGTTGCATCCGAGGCTACGGACCGACAAAAGAGTTGTGTCATACGAGAAAACTGACATACGAGACGTAAGAATCAAGACGCATGAAGCAAGCAGCACACATGATTCATCCGTCGTTATTCTTGATTCGCTGCCGGATATTGCGCTAATCGATGTCTCTTTCATATCGCTCAGGAAGATATTGCCGCATCTTCAGACTTTGTTGCCTCGTGGCAGCTTCGTGGCGATGCTGAAGCCGCAGTTTGAAGCTGGCAGAGAACAGCTCAATAAAGGGGTGGTTAAAAATAGCGCTCAGCGCCGAGATATATTACAAGACTTTGAGTTATGGTGCCGCGAAAACAATTTTGTTATACAAAAAAAGTCAGATAGTGCAGTTGCTGGTGAAAAAGGGAATGTCGAACGCTTTTACTTGCTGAGTAAATCAAAGTAACCAACAACCTCATGTGTCATTCTCAGCTTGACTGAGAATCCAGTAAACCACTAGTAAGATGAAATCTTACTACACTTACATCCTCGCAAGCAAAAAGAACGGCACGCTTTACATCGGCGTCACATCAGACTTAGTTCGTAGAACTGATCAGCATCGACAAAACAGTAACCAAAGTTTCACTCAAAAATATACCGTTCACAGATTGGTCTATTTTGAGGAAACCGATTCAATTGAAGAAGCAGTTTACCGAGAAAAACAACTGAAGCATTGGAATCGAGATTGGAAGATAGAGATAATTGAAAAAGATAACCCACAGTGGCGAGATCTCACAAATGACTTTTAATGACTGGATTCTCAGCCTGCCCGTTCTGTCGATCAGACAGGCGGGTCAAGCTGAGAATGACAGGATCTGAATATCGGTGTCCAACATCTAGCATCTAACTTCCAAGGTCCAGACTCAAATTACAATAGTTCACGGAGTTTTTCTATGTCACAGATTTCGATGGAACCGTTTTGCAAAGAGATGTAACCGTGTCGAGCCAGAGCTGTTAGTTCACGGCTAGTAGTTTCCCGAGAGGCGTTAACGGATCCGGCGATATCACTGCGTCGAATGGGGGCGTCTATTATAATGCCGTTCGGACTCTTTTTGCCGAATCTTTCAGCGTGTGTAACCAAAAATGAGGCTATTCGTTCTTTTACAGTACGATATTCCAAATTCATCACTCTTTCTGAATGGAGTCGATAAGCTTCAATAGCCATATCAAGCAGTACGGGCACTGCATGTTCGTGTTTCTTGAGGAAGTCTAGAAATTCACTTCTAGCAACGCGCCATAAGGTGGTGTCGCTCATGGCTTGGTAGGTTATGTCTCGATGCAAACCCGTAAACGCCCAGATAAGTGGAAATAAATCACCGTCCTTACGAACAATTAAAAGGTTTTCTTCACCGTATTTGGTGATTGCATAGGCTTTTACGAAGCCTTGGGTAATAAAGTAGATTCCCCTAGGGTCATCACCAGCGCGCACAATTGACTCACCCTTCTTGTACTTAAGCTCGGTGCCGGAGTGGAAGAAGGTGATAAGTTGTTCATGTGCTGCTTTGTCGGCTAACATTCTGTTATTATGACAGGTTTAACTACTTTCTCAAAGAGTGATAAAGATCACTGCTCATTTGTGCGCTATAGCAACGAATTCCACGTCTTCGTGGGATAAGCTATAGGTACGGGAAGGGAGGTGCGTGATGATGAATATACAAACTCAAGCCAGGACTAGCCCTACAAGGATTAGTCGCATTAGTTCGTTTAATCATAGGGAGGTTGCCGAAATTCCAAACTTGCTCATGAATGGCGAGGAATTGCTTGGTATGATTAGCGGATATTATACGGCAGGTACTGCCATTTTGTGTGTGACTTCAAGACGTCTTCTGCTAATCGATAAAAAATGGATGCGACTTAACTTTGAAGATATCCGCTTTGAATCTATCAGCGAGGTTAACTACAGCCATCAAATCTTTTTTGCCTCATTACATTTCTTCTATACCGGACGAGACCTTCATTTTAGAACATGGCATAAACAAGACTTGCGAGATTTTGCACAAATAGTTCAAAATAAAATGTTTGAAGCACGTGATTCACGACGAACAAACCTACTTGATACACCAGCAGAGCCAGCTGCACTAACAGTGTTACAAAATTCACGTAATCTCGAACGCTATATACAACGTAACAAGGGGTGGCAACGCGCTGAGCGGTTCATGGCAACAATTAATTTTTCAAAATTTGGTAAGCAAATTATAAACCTAGAATCAATTAGACGTTAAAGCGAAATTCGACTACGTCGTCTGGTTGCATTATGTAGGTTTTGCCCTCAGTCCGTACTTTGCCAGCCGATTTCGCTGCCGTAATTGAACCAGCTTCGAGTAGATCGTGACATGCTACAACCTCTGCAGCAATGAAGCCTCGCTCAAAATCTCCGTGAATTACACCTGCTGCTTGCGGGGCAGTTGAACCTTCTTTGATAGTCCAGGCTCGAACTTCTGTGCCACCAGAAGTCAGGTAGCTTTGCAAGCCTAGGGTTTTGTAAGCGGCATTAATGACTTTATTAAGACCCGATTCATTTTGTCCGTAGCTTTCAAGCAATTCTTTGGCATCATCTTCTGGTAGGTCTTTTAGTTCTGCTTCGAGTTGTGCATTAACAAATAAACTTTGAGCTGGTGATACTAAAGCACGTAGCTCATTTTGTTTTTCTTTGTTCGCAAGATCTTCTTCATTGATATTGAATACATATATTACCGGCTTTGTAGTAATAAGCTGTAGCCCGCGAAGCGTCATCCCAGCCTCCGAGGTGGGATCCAGGTTATTTAACAAATCAGCCAGAGCCGCCAAATTACCAGCCAGTAGGATTTCCTGGACTCTCAGAAGTAAATCAACTAAAGGCTTCATCTTAGGATCAGTCTTAGCTTCCTTCGTGAAACGAGGAAGGGTTTTTTCAATTGTTTGTAGATCCGCAAGCATCAGTTCAGTATTGATTATTTCTATATCTTGCTTGGGGTGTATGCGGTCGTGAACGTGAACAATATCGTTATTCTCGAACGCTCGTACAATATGAACAATAGCGCTACATTCACGAATATTAGCCAGAAACTGATTTCCCAAGCCTTCACCCTTACTCGCTCCGGCAACAAGTCCTGCTATGTCCACAAAGGTGACAGTCGCCGGAACAATTGGTGCGTTTGAATAGAGTTGACTCAGCTTTTGCAGCCGTTCATCTGGAACCGGTACAATCCCGGTGTTTGGTTCAATTGTGGCGAATGGGTAATTAGCTGCCAAAATATCATTTTTTGTCAGTGCATTAAATAACGTTGATTTACCAACATTTGGCAAACCCACAATACCTATAGATAAACTCATGTACTGTATTGTAACAGATACGCATCTATATATCAGCAGATAACCGCTAGGGTAGCGGCGGGTGTTTTTTTAATATATTTTTTTATAGTTTGATTTCGGGAGTGCTCGTTCCCAGTCTGAGACAATTTGCTTTTGTACTTTAGATAGTTCGTGCGCATCACGGTAGTAATTATTAAAACTGGTGACAATTTGATTTGATGTTACATTTCCTTTATCGTTCAATGCATCATTCCTGTAGCGGTTCAACTTTTGCAAAGGAACGAAAACGGAATTTACTGCGGCATAGTAATGGTTTACCGCACCTTGTATTGTCATGAATTCACTATCTGAAACTCTAGTTTTATTGGCGATTGCTTCAGTCCTTACTCTCGCTGCTTTCGCGTTTGTCAAATATGCCTTTGTAAGTCTTTCCCATGCTTGCATTTCTATGAGCCTCTGCTGCTTGCCGGCATTATTATTGGTTGTATTGTTTGTTTGAGGTTGCTTTCCTTGGTTTGGTCCTTTTATCTGAGTAGGGTTAGTGACAGGTGCGGTATTTTGAGTCGTTGTGTAGCTAGAAGAGCACCTTAGCCCGTTAGTTTCAGAAACCTGTTTGAATTCTTTCCATACGCTGTTGACTGATGGGGCGTCGTTAAAGTTGGTTACTTTATCATTCAGTTTTTTGAGCCAGAACTGGTATCCGCCATTGTCGTAAGTTGGAATTGCTGAATACGAACATGCTGCATAGAAACTATTGATGATCTGACGTGCAATACTTGTCGAACTGCTACCAACTGGCGTGGCTGGCTTTGCACTGCTTCCCGTTCCAGATGTTGTGACGGGTGTTGCAGGCTTCACTCCAACGGGTGTTGCAGCTGGAGTTTTTATTTTCGATTCATTAGGGTAATTACAGCTTGTAGCACCACTGCTTTTCATGAATGCATCTGCAACTGCCCAGGCGTGCTCGCCTTTATCAAGTCGGCCGGCCCAGTAATTTAATCCGCCGCTATCGGGCTCTTTGTTGAGACAGGTTCGGTACCATTTGGTTACTTCTGCTCTTGATCCACTTGCAAAACTCTTAAAGACAAAAAAACCGCCGACGAGTGCCACTACAAAAATGATAGGAAGTGCGCGACTCCAATTGAAGCTTTTTACACTATTTAAGCTCCCCGAGCCTGAGGTGAATTTGCCTGCTTCATCTCTTTTGATATTTTTACTACTTTTATTTTTCCTGACCTCGGCTTCAGTTGGCTTAGTTGCTTTTTGAGACATGTCACGACCTTTGTTGACCATACTTATTGTTCTCCCTGCTTATTAGGTTCTCAGTTCAAGATATATATGATTCAACCCTAGCATAAGCAATATAATGTAGTCAAATAACATAGAAATACCTGGTGGTCAACCGATAGAAGGTGATGCAAAATTATTGATACGCCGGTGTTGCACTAGTTGAAGCATAAGTGTATTGTGATATAATTTTCAACAATGGCTATAGAGGTAAAAGACAGGGCGGAGCAAGTAGATCCAAGCAGAATGGTGCTAGGAAAAAATTCCCGTCAAAAAAAGAAAATACTCCCAAGGTCAAAAAAGGGCATAGCAATCTTAATTATAATTTTGTTTCTTTTAGTGAGTGTTCTTGCAACTGCTTTGTATTATTATAACAATAGATCTTCAGATGCACCGGTCGACCCTAAGGATCAAATGTCAGAGGAGATGAAGCTCTTAAAAGACTACAAACCTCGCCCTACCGAGGATCTGAGATATGAATTTAAGTAAGCCAGGACTCTTCAATAAAAGGTTCATTAAAACCACCTTGATATTCACGTTTATGATTAGCACTGCTCTAGTTGTTTTTTCTAGATATATATATGCAGCGCCACCGTTTTTGAGTGCACAGAATCCGCCAATACAAAATACAAATGATCAACGATGTGCCGATGAGGCAGCTGGTAACGACGGGGTGATTGGTTGGAGTGTTCCAATGAGTGCCGTACAGATAGTTGGAAGCAACTGGGGAGAGGTTACGTATAGAACATATGTGTGCAATGGTTCAAACACCGCCCTTACTCGTGATGTAACTATGACTCGGGGCAGGGGAACTATAGTAGCTGCACCGCCGGCCGGTAACGGTGCAATAGGATCTACCGACGTACTAGACTATTCACAAACTGGTTGGAGTTTTAGTTCACCCTGGTATTCACAGGAGATGGGTTCTTACAGCCCTCATAGTTGGCGATACCAAGATGTAACTTTTCGAGTTGACGGCTCTAAGTTCCCCGTTTCGGGGAACTATACTGTACAAGTAACTGGTAAGGGTGTAGTCTATACCGCTACCAGCCAAGGGGAGACAGGCGAGGTTTCGATGAATATATACTTAACGATCATCAAAACCAACCCCAGTAGTTGTTCGGTCACGTCATCTCCAGCTGGAAACATTGCCCCCGGTCAGAATGTCGTATTAACTTTTCAGGTTACCAACGGAGGTAACTTACCTGGAGCCGTTGATTGGGATACAACTCAATATCGGCTAGGATTGAAACCAGATAGCGCCATACTGTCCCAAAAGACGGTCGGTCTTACGCCTGACGCGGGTAATATGCTCAGAATGAATCGTACATCAACCTCAACATTGAGCTTTACTGCACCGATTACAGTGGGTTCGTACGCCCTGAGGTGGGAATTACAAAATATTGATGGTACCTGGCATGATGACATATTAGATAATTGCGGGATCACGTTAAACGTTGGAAATAGTCCAGCTGCCTTCAGTTGTAGCTCAGGATTTTATCAAATTGCCGATGGATCATTATATTCAATTATTCCCACTACCGCCCAACGTGCATTTATTGCGAATACTGGGCTAACTATTAATGCAATAGGTTACAATACCCTAGATAATTACATGTATGGAATTGTGCGTTCGGGCGCTAATAATGGTAACCTTGTGAGAATCGGCGTAGATGGTTCCATAAATTTACTTGGAGTAGTACCATGGAGCCCGAATGTGATTGCGGGTGATATGGATTCATCCGGGAATCTCTGGTACATACCGAGCGCAGGTGGAAGTACGATAGTTAGGGTTAATGTTGCTTCACGTGCACAAACTTCATATACATTGAGTGACTCTGATGCATCGGAAACTTCAGACCTTGTTTACATAGGAGGCGCTTTGTACGGCATTCATTCTATCTCGGGGAGAGTCATACGCATACCCACGAGCGGTTTTATAGGCCAGACTATTCCGACGACATTATACGGTAGCTCTCCGCTTAGTGGATTAATAAATGCAGGATCCGCACCTTATCAGATGACTTCTTCTTGGACTTCGAGTGCTGATAGAATGTATGTTTTTCAGAGTGACTCGAATGCTATATATGAAATTCTAGACTATAATACGCCCAATCCGTCCGCCGAAGTGCGTGCTCCGTCATCGCCAGGGTCTTACACTAATACCGACGGGGCATCATGTGCTAACGCACCTGATCCATATACAGCAAATACTAATTACCCATTCCTACGGGTGCAAGGGTCTGATGTGATTGCCGGGGCGGTTTTTGCGGATAATGCTACTAGTTGCGACACAAGAAGGACTGCATTTGACCCTACAAACACCAAAGCAAAAGGCTATATTAAAGCCAATGGCTCAAGGTCTCATTTATATAATTCTGCAGATCTGGATGGTATAAAAAGTGGTAGCTCTTCGGCGCAGTATGCTGCTTTTGCGTACGGTGTAATTGATTCGGGTAATGCTAGTAATGGCAGTAGCTCTGGGAATAGCAGTAGCTTCATTTCGAATAACGGATATTATAGGTCAAATTTGTTTAGAGACATATTGTTTGCAAATACCCTTATTGGTACACAACAGAAATACGGTGAGTATTACGAGAAGGAAAGTTTACCGTGTGTAGATATATCTGAGCAACAGGCAAGAGCGGCGTCGGCACCTATCGTCTCGACGTATAGTGAACTGGTTTCAGCAATTTCACCTGGAGACAGCCAGTATTTACGAACAGGGGGCGATATAACTCTAAATGGTATCTTCATGCCAATAGGTAGAAAGGTGACCTTATTTGTAAATGGTAAAGCTACGATTGCGGGTAATGTTGCAAATTTGGGTATTTCATCTGGCGCAAACGGTGTTTTGTCGACGCCTTCATTGACTGTGATTGCCACGGGGGGTATTGATATCCAACCAAATGTTACGTATCTTGACGGATACTTCTTAGCAACAAATAACAGCACATTGAATACATGCGTGGGTGGCAGTATGATAGTCACCTCATGCAATAGTCAACTGAGGGTTAACGGAGCACTCTCGGCTACAAAGATCGAATGGCGTCGCAACTTCGGCACACTTGGTAAGCAGGCAGATACGCTACCTAATGCGAACAACTCACATTGCGCAGTAGCATCTGAGCCCGAAGCAAATTTGGTGAACGCTGCAAGCGACTATAATCAAATGGTAGGTCCGCTTAATAAGTGTTCTGCAGAGTTCGTTAATTTTAACCCCGCATTCTACTTTGCAAATCCATTTACGACGCAAACTGGTAGTGGGGTTAGTAGCCGGCCTCTCAATACAACTGAGCTGCCCCCGATTTACTAACCAGTAACTTCGCAAAACGAGTGTAGTTTATAAGGTGTTGCAAGTGCTTATGCTTATGTTAAACTAATAGCTAAGTATGAAGAGTTCGATTTTCAATGTGGTGGGTGACTTCTTTGCTCTTGATATTGGCAGCAGTGCTATAAGAGTTGTGCAACTGCGTGGTAGTGGTGCACATCAGACGCTGGTGAAATATGGCGCCGTGGCAATAGATGTTAAAACGGCGCTTTCAGACGCGCCTGCTGATCAACTGAAGATAGCCGAGGCGGTAAAGTCGTTAGTAGCTGAAACCGGCATCTCAACTCGTAATGTTGCTGTGGGTATACCTTCGAACAAAGCATTCGTAACAATAGCCGATGTCCCTAAGATGTCACCCCAAGAATTTGGTGGGACAATTAAGTATCAAGCTGATCAGTTTATTCCAATGTCGGTTGATGAAGCTAAAATTGACTGGGTGATTCTTGGAGATTCCCCAGTTGAGGCAGGCAAGATGGAAGTGCTTCTGGCCAGTGTTGCTAACAAGTTTAGTGAAGCGCGCCTTGATATGCTCGAAGCAATTGGTTTGAATGTTATCTCACTTGAACCAGATTCACTTGCCCTATCTCGTTCGCTCACTACGGCGGCCAATCAGTCGGCTGGTCAGCTGATTGTTGACGTTGGTGAATATACTACAGATATAGTTATCACATTTGGTGGTGTGCCGCGTCTTGTCCGTTCAATACCAACTGGTGGTCAGACTATGGTGCGGGCCGCTGCGCAGAATCTTTCAGTAGCAGATAATCAAGCGAATCAGTTAATGTATAAATTCGGACTGGACAGTTCAAAACTTGAAGGCCAAGTTGCTCACGCGTTAGAACCAAGTGTTGAATCAATTACTGCCGAAATACAGAAATCGATTAAATTCTTCAGTACTAGGTACCAAAACTCAGCAATTACCAGCATCAGCATGACTGGTGTTGCTGCAATTGTGCCTGGATTTGGGCAATATCTAGCGAGCGCAACCGGCATTCAATCCGTGCAGATCGGTAATAGTTGGCAAAATGTAAGTTATAGCAATACCGTTCACGAACAGGTTATGAGCGTTAATCATCAATTTGCAGTTGCGGTTGGCTTGGCACAGAGGGCTTCACTATGATTCAAGTTAATTTACTGCCAGATGTAAAACAGGAATATCTAAAAGCCCAGCAGACAAAGCATACTGTGCTTGTTGGTGCGGTATTGGTTTCTATTGTTGTTTCCGCGTTAACCATACTATTCTTTGCCTACGTTCAGGTGGTACAGCCTCAGTACCAGAAGCGGGTACAGGGTGATATTGATGCAGGTATTCAAGAGGTTAAAAAGAAGCCTAATGCCCAACGAATTGTCACCGTACAGGGTGTTTTAGAGCAGATTCCGGCGCTCAAAGACAAGCAGGTAGTGACGTCACGAATTTTTGATTACCTAAAGCAGTTCACTCCTCGTGTTGTAACGTATAATAAAGTGGCGCTAAATCTTGAAGCAAACACTCTGACAATTGCCGGATCGACAGTTTCCTACGAAAGGGCAAACGAGCTCGCAAACAATCTTAAGAGTGCTCAGTTTACCTACGTTCAAGGAGGCGCTGAACAAAAGTTGCAGCCGTTTACTGGTGTTGTGTTTAATAGTCTTGGTAAGTCTGAGTCTGCAACCGATGGTAAGCCAGTCAGTTTTGAAATTACATTTACTTTTAATCCAGTCATGTTCGATCCGTCTGTAAGCAAGACTCTTATTAAAGTTAACGCATCATCTGAGGATTTGTTATTACCAGAAAGCAAACCATTTAATGAACTTATTCCAGGGGCCCAGCTATGAGTGAAAATAATATAAATAAGGTAGTTGATGGTAAGCGAGCAAAAATCGACCGAGCCAACTCTACAGTATTCATTGCCGTTACTATTAGTGCTGTCATCGTAATGTTTAGTCTAATTTCCGTTCGCTTCTTGTGGCAGAAAAAGTCTTACAACGACCGCGTAATTGGTGCAAAAACCAAAGCAAGAGCTGATATAGAAAATAATATCAGTAGCCTAGATCAGCTTGCAACCCAGTTCCCAGATCTACAGAAGCGAGCAACAAATAACGACAAAACAATTCTTCACGCCTTGCCGCCAACCTATGACTACGCAGCTTTGGTGACTTCTATGGAGTTTCTCGCAGACCAGTCGGGAGTTAAGTTGGATAGTGGAGTTGGAACCGATCAGTCCGTGAGTGCGCTTAAGGAACAAAACACTTCACAGCCTCAAGAAATTACCCTAAGCCTTAGTGTATCGGGTAGTTACGAGGCTATAAATAGATATATCGAAAACTTGGAAAAAAGCATCCGTCCGATTATTGTAAAAAGCGTTGATTTTAGTGGCTCAAATTCTGAACTCAAAGCAACACTCCAAGCTAAAACATATTACCAGCCAGCACGATCGCTCGAAGTTACGTTGGAGGAAGTACGATGAAAAAAAACGATATAGCAAGCTTGGTGCTAATAGCGGCAATTGCTGGAGTAGTTTCGTATTTTATAGCTAATGCGATAATTGGATCACCAAAAAATAACCCTGTAAAGGTAGAGCGTGTTGCTCCTGTGCAAGCAAGTTTTCCGGCACCAGATTCAAGGGTATTCAACGACAAAGCTATTGATCCGACGGTTGAAATTAACGGCGAGGGTCAGCAATCTAATGCGCCATTCGACAATAATTAGTAAAGGAGTGCAGGGGTGAGCATCCTTTCTGAAGACAATCAAACCAAAATCAAGCAATTGATCATCTCTTCAAATTTGGTTAGCCAGACAGACTTGCAGGTACTTGAAAAAGGAGCCGCAGACGCAAAAATACCATTTCTGAGCTATATTGTTCAGGAAGGCAAGGTAACAGCCGAGCAACTCACAAAACTTACTGCAGATGTTTTAGGTTTGCCCTACGTTAACTTGGTTGCTTCTAAGATCTCACCAGCTGTATTGAATCTGTTGCCACTTGAGACTGCCGAGCGCTTCATGGCGGTGCCACTTGGCGAGATGCAACACCGTCTAGCAGTGGCAATGCTTGATCCGAACAATGTACAGGCTGTCGACTTTTTGGCTAATAAAATTGGTAAAGCCCTCAAGGTTTACATGGCTTCAGAAGAGGGGATTCGTCACGTACTAGAAATGTACAATACCAATCTACAGGAAGGTGTGAGTGAGGCGATCACTTCTGTTGATAGCGAACTTGAAGGCGATGAAAGCCTTAAAGAGATCATGCAGACAGGTCGTGAAAAACGGAATGCCGAAAAAGAAGAAGTTGCGACAATTGTTCAGGATTCGCCGATTAGCCGAGCACTGAGTACAATTTTGGAGTACGCGGTTCGAGCGCGCGCTTCAGATATTCATATTGAACCACAAGAAACCAGTCTTAGGATTAGGTGTCGTGTTGACGGTGTACTCCGCGAGATCATGAAGCTACCTAAAAGTATTGAGCCGGCACTAATCTCGCGTGTTAAGATTCTTTCTAGCTTGAAGATTGATGAACATAGGATACCGCAAGACGGTCAGTTTACCGTACGGATTGGTCCGCATGATGCCGACCTTCGTATAGCAATTAGTCCAGTTGTTTGGGGTGAGCAGGTTATTCTACGTATTTTAGACAAATCAAATACCAGCTTTAAATTAGAAGACCTAGGCTATGCAGGCCGATCCTTACGGGCTATCAGGAAGGGTCTCAAAAAGCCAAATGGTATGATTATTACCTCTGGACCAACTGGATCCGGAAAATCAACCAGCCTGTATGCCTTAGTTCAAGAAATTAAGAACGATACCATTAATATTGTCACGTTGGAAGATCCGGTTGAATATAAAATGGACGGTGTTAACCAAATTCAGGTAAACGCTAATGTCGGGCTAACATTTGCAACTGGGCTCCGTTCAATTTTGCGTCAAGACCCAGACGTAGTACTTGTTGGTGAGATTCGAGACAAAGAAACGGCTAATCTTGCCGTTCAAGCGGCTCTGACGGGTCACCTTGTCTTTTCTACACTGCACACCAACTCAGCTTCTGGTGTTTTGCCAAGACTACTCGACATGGGAATAGAGCCGTTCCTAATAGCATCAACAGTTAATACGATTATTGGTCAGCGTCTTGTGCGTCGTAATTCTGAGACCAAAGAAACCTATCAGACTAATGCAGCCGAAACCGCCGCAATTCAGCAGTCGGTTGGGCGTTTTCTTCCAGAAAAACAAGATGAGGTACTTAAGCTTGCCGAAGAACTTGGGTATAAGAACTTGCCTCTCAAGGGTCAAAGCGCTTATACTTTATGGAGAGGTAAGGAAACTTCGCAAACACCTGGTGGATATAAGGGGCGAGTGGGTCTGTACGAGGTCATCGATGTAAACGATGAGATCGAATCGATGATTCTCAACCGTTCTACATCTGGTGATATAGAACAAAAAGCATCAGAACTCGGTATGATGACGATGCGTCAAGACGGATATCTAAAAGCATTAACAGGGCTGACAACTATAGATGAAGTCAACCGTGTGACTGCGGCAGACAGTGCATAACAAGGAGGTGGAGATGGCGGCGGCAACTTTAAGAATAGAAAATTTACTAGAAGAGGTAGTTAAACGGAAGGCATCTGATCTGCATTTGCAAGTTGGACTTGCACCGATGATTCGAGTAGACGGTAAGCTGGGCCCCATCAGTGGTACTCCTGTGCTTACTGAAGAGTCTGTGGAGCATTTGGTGTTTTCAATTCTTGATGAAGACCAAAAGCAGGTTTTGCTAAAAGACAAAGAATTTGACTTCAGTTTCGCATTCGGTGATCTAGGCCGTTTCCGTGTCAATGCTTTTCACGAACGTGGTAATATGGCCGCATCACTGCGTCTGATTCCAAATACACTACTTACTGTAGAACAACTTGGTTTACCTAATATAGTAAACGGGTTTGCAGATTATCCACGTGGCTTGGTGCTGGTGACTGGTCCAACAGGTTCGGGTAAATCAACTACACTAGCCGCACTGGTCGACAAGATTAATAACGAGCGCGCCGACCACATTATTACAATTGAAGATCCAATCGAATTCACCCACCAATCAAAAAAATCAGTAGTTGTTCAGCGTGAAGTCCACTACGATACCTATTCATTTAGCGCCGCGCTTCGATCTAGCTTACGTCAAGATCCAGACGTGGTATTGATTGGTGAGATGCGAGATCTAGAAACAATCTCAGCGGCTATTACAATTGCTGAAACTGGTCACTTAGTGTTCGCAACACTGCACACAAACTCAGCCGCACAATCAATTGATCGTATGATCGACGTATTCCCGCCACACCAGCAGCCACAGGTGAGGGCACAGCTTTCAAACATCCTGATGGCAATTTGTTCACAGCGATTAGTCCCACAAATTGGCGGTGGTCGTATAGCCGCTTCAGAAATTATGATCGCCACACCAGCGGTACGTAACATTATTCGTGAAGGTAAGAGTCACCAACTAGACGCAGTAATCCAGACAGGCGCCGACAAGGGAATGCAGTCAATGGATCGTAACCTGATTTCACTTATTAAAGCTGGAACAATTACATATGATGACGCAAAGATGTTCGCCGTTGATTTAGAAGAATTCGAAAGGCTTATGCGAGGCTAATTATGCAAACAGCAAATAGATACAAGCAAATAGATAACAGAAGTCGAGGGGTTTCTTCTATTTGCTATTTGCTATTTGCTCCTATCTTAGAGGGATTGCAATGATCACTTTCCAGTACACAGCCAAAAAATCAGATGGTACAACTGTACATGGATTGGTTGAAGCCGAGACTGAGTCAGCAGCAGGTAGGCTGATAATTGCTCAGGGGCTCGCCCCGCTGAAAGTTTCTATCAAAGAAGAGGGCAATTCGCTTCTTCGTACACTAACTAGTCGAATTAGCACCAAAGATAAAATCTTATTTTCTAGACAACTTTCTACATTGATTAATGCTGGTCTACCTTTGACTCAGAGCCTACGTACTGTGGGTGAGCAGACTGGTAATAAAAAGTTCGCTACCGTTATTAATCAGGTAATAGCTTCTGTTGAAGGTGGTGTTTCTTTTTCTGAGTCACTTTCTAAGCATCCAAAAATATTCAACGCCGTGTATATAGCGCTGATTGCGGCTGGAGAAACATCTGGTACGCTCGACAAAGCACTCGAGCGAATTGCTAATCAGCAAGAAAAAGATGCCGACATGATCAGCAAGGTTCGCGGTGCTTTAGTGTATCCGGCAATCGTTGTTTTTGTGATTGGTGGAGTGGTAACATTTCTACTTACAACAGTGGTGCCACAGATTGAGCTTATCTACAAAGATTTTGACAAAGAATTACCGTTTCTAACATCAATATTAATTTGGTGTGGTAAGTTCTTGATCAATTTCTGGTGGCTAATTCTTATAGTCCTTGGCGCGGCGGTATTCTTCATAAGTAGGTGGTTCAAAACTGATTCAGGTATTGCTTTTGCCGATAAGTTCAAACTAAAAGTTCCAATGTTTGGAGATCTATTTCGTAAACTGTACATGGCCCGATTCTGCCGTACGGGACAAACATTGATGGCAAGTGGTGTTCCAATGCTCGAAATGCTCCGGATCACTTCTAAGGCAGTAGATAACGTACATGTTGAAAATGCAATTGCCCGTGCAGCACAGAAGGTAAAGGGTGGTAAGCCTCTTTCCGCTTCTCTGAAGGCTGAAGCTGTCTTTTTACCGCTAGTTCCACAGATGCTTAAGGTAGGCGAACAATCTGGGGCAATGGACCAGATGATGGACAAGGCTGCTACATATTACGAAAACGAGCTTGATAACAAGATCAAAGCCATCAGCACCACTATAGAGCCAGTTCTTATGATTCTTTTAGCCGTAGTGGTCGGCGGTATAGTTATGTCTATTCTAGTCCCAGTCTACGGCCTTGCTAGCGAAAACATCGCCCAGTAGGGTAGTGCTTGTACCCCATTGTCTGGCGACGGTGTTGTCATTCCCGACTTGATCGGGAATCCAGTTTTAAATACCTCGCGAAGCGAGACAGCCACCCCATATTCCATATTGCATATTTCTTTTTTCACTTCCGCACTTGACACCACCGCCCACCCCGCTATAATAACCATTAGCACATTGTTAATAACAGTTTCAGAAAGGGTGTGGAAATGAAAAAATTAACTAACAAACGAGGACTTGGCCTGAGCTCGTCGAAGGGCTTTACTCTTATTGAAGTAGTACTTGTTCTTGCAATCGGAGGTCTAATCTTCCTATTAGCATTTATCGCTTTCCAGCAGGTGAGCGCTAATCGTCGAGATACACAAAGACGTAGTGATGCAGGCCGTGTACTTGCTGAGCTAGAAAACTACTACGGAGATAAAAATAAATATCCTAATTCTTCAGTAGCAGCAGAAACTTGTGCGACACCAACTGCTGATAGCTTCGGAGCCTTCATGGGTACGTATCTCTGTAAGTCTGGTACGTTTGATGGCCCGCAAGGTGCCTATACTATAGTAGCTGGCGTAGCGACGCCAAACACTGCACTAGCCGTTAACAATATTAGATTTAATTCTACTGTAAACTGTGATGCAACAGCAGGTAAAAGTGTCCAAATCGGGCTTGAAAAAGGTGTTGCATGTCGGGACAGTAAATAATTTACTAAATTTAGTAAAAAGAATTTACTCTAATCAAATAGACCCCTCGTTGGGTCTATTTGATTGACGTAATAATAATGTATAATAACCATTAGCACATTGTTAATAACAGTTTCAGAAAGGGTGTGGAAATGAAAAAATTAACTAACAAACAAGGACTTGCCCTGAGCACGTCGAAGGGCTTTACTCTTATCGAAGTAGTCCTTGTTCTTGCAATCGGAGGTCTAATCTTCCTATTAGCATTTATCGCTTTCCAACAGGTGAGCGCTAATCGTCGAGATACACAAAGACGTAGTGATGCAGGTAGAATTGTTGCAGAAGTACAAAATTATTTGAGCAACAATAATATTACTACTTCACCTACCACTGTTTTTGGCTTTGGTAGCGGCCCTTCCACTAGCCCTAAAGACGCGTGCGTGACAGATGCCGATAAGTTTATGGTCGTATTAAAGACCGGTATGTGTAATAGTGCCAACGAATTTAAAGACCCGTCCGGTAGCAATTACAGAGTGGTATCACTTGCTGACACTACAAACAATGTGGGTAATTATCCAATTACTACCGGTGACATGTTATTCGTAGTACTAGACTGTAAAGGTGTCGCGGGTGGATATTCAGTAAGGATGAAGCTTGAAAAAGGATCAGTTTGTAGAGATTCATAGTTGTGAAACAAAAATTCAGAGGTCCTAGTCTGAGTTCGTCTAGGGGGTTTACCCTCATAGAAGTAGTACTTGTTCTTGCAATCGGAGGTCTAATCTTCCTATTAGCTTTCTTAGCTTTCCAGCAAGTATCACGTAACCGAAGAGATACCCAGAGACGCGCCGACGTACATAAGGTGGTGGCTGAACTTGAAAACTACAAAACGAACACTGGAGACTACCCGGCGGATGGAGGGCATTGGGCATTTGGTTCACCGGGAGGCGTTGGATTTACTAGCACGTTTATACCGCAATATATGGGTGGAGATAAATTTAAAGACCCGTCCGGCCACAGGTACCTAGAAGAAGGCAATATTGCTAACAAACCTGCGCCTAATCTGGAATATGCTGGCTCAGGTTTAATATATTGGCCAATGCAGTATGGAAAAAATCAAAAGTGCAGTGGTGCTGATTTTATACCTCAACAGGGTAGCGTTGCTGTTAAAATTAAGCTCGAAAGTGGCGCTGTTTATTGTAGGAGTACGCAGTAGGTCTTTTGTCTGAAGCAAAAGTTGTCGAATATCAGTAATTATTTGGTACTTTACATGGTAAAATTAAACTAAATTATGTGTGAATTAAAAGTAAATATATGAACATAATTATAGTTTCCCTGTTTGGCCTTGCGCTCGGTAGTTTCGTTAACGCACTTGTGTGGCGGATGCGCGAACAAGAAAAGGCTGGAAAGAAAGGTTTTAAAAAACCAGAGCTTTCAATCGTGAATGGTCGTTCCATGTGTGTTCACTGTAAGCATGAGCTGGCGTGGTACGATCTAGTTCCGGTATTTAGTTGGCTGACTCTTGGTGGCACGTGTCGCTACTGCAAAAAGACTATCTCATGGCAGTATCCTGTAGTAGAGCTGCTTGTTGGGGCTTTGGCTGTTAGTTCCTTGATGTTCTGGCCGTATGAAACCAGCTCTGCCTTAGAATGGCTTATGTTCGTTACCTGGGTTATTGGGCTAGTGCCACTGGTTGCTTTGGTCATATATGATCTTCGTTGGATGATAATGCCCACAAGCCTTATATATGTCTTCGATGTGCTCGCGGTGATCTTCGTTACTCTACTGGCTATTTCTACTAAGAGTTGGGACGTCGCCTCGTCAGCAGTGATTGGCTCAATAGTAATTGGTGGTTTCTTCTGGATTATGTATCAGATATCAAACGGTAAGTGGATTGGTGGGGGAGATGTTCGGTACGGTTTTGCAATGGGTGCGGTTCTAGGGTGGCAAAAAGCACTCTTTGGTTTAGCTCTGGCATCTTATCTAGGTACAGCTTTGGTCTTGGTACTACTTATTATGGGAAAGTATCGTAAAAAAATGCGTATTCCATTTGGGCCGTTCCTGATCACCGCAACATATCTTAGTATGTTGTTTGGCCAACAAGCGATAGATTGGTACAAATCTCTCGTAGGGATGTAGTCCCAAGCGGTCGTCATTCCAGCGCACTTCATTCAGAATCTAAAAATTGAAAAACGTAAATTGTAAATTGAAAATTCCCTGTAGTGATCGTGCTTATGTTACAATGTATTTAAAGGGGTGAGACTTGAATAAACGTGGTTTTACACTGTTAGAGGTAGCGTTATTCTTTGCAATAACCGGTTTACTGGCGCTTATAGCGTTTGCTGGGCTTGGTCCGCGTCTTCGAAATGTACGTTTTACAGATGCTGTAAGAACTCTGGAATCAACAACGGAGCGTCAGCTTTCCGATTTTCAAGCAGGCGTGAATTCACGACCGGCTAACATCGAATGTACAGTTCCAGGTGGCACACCAAGCTTAAATGAGGTTCCAACTAGTCATACAGCAGGTTCATCTGAAAATTGTATCATTAACGGTAAAGTTGTCGTATTTTCTGAAGACAGAGCCCGTTTTTATCCTGTGGTTTCGGCACGTAAAATAGGCTCTGTTTGCACAGCCCACTTGGAATACGGTGAGCTTTTTTGCTATAACCCTACCATTGTTGGCTACGATAGCAGCGTTTCGGAGGCACTATATAACAACGGGCTGCGTAAAATAGAACCAACTAGCGATGTAGCGTTGCTTTATTTGCAAGATCCAAATGGTACCGAAACTAAACTCATGACCCTTAATGCGTCGGTCATTTTGCCAGACAACGATTCCACAATAAATTCATCTAATGTTGGTAGCTTGCCCACTAAGTTTTGCGTGGAACTTTCCGGTAGATCTGCCCAGCTCGAGTATAATGATAACGGGCTAAAACCAACCGTAACTTTTGAGGGGTGCTAGGTGTTAAGTCGGACTAAAATCAGCGCAAAAGGGGATACAATCGTAGAGGTCATGCTGGCTATGACACTGCTGACCGCCTTTTTATTCATTTCTTGGGGTATTACCAACCGAGCAACGCAGATTGGCATAAATTCTCAAAAACGAGTTGAAATGGTCAATGCCATGAAAGAACAAGCGGAAATTATAAAAGCTCAATATGCTAAGAGTGGTTATAAAATCAATGATTTAATTTCGTCTGTACAAGCTACCGCTATTGGGCTAGATGATAACCCATGCACCGCGCCAAGTATCACAGCTAGCACTGTATTTCATTATGCGAACAATAGTGGCACATTAGTTAAAAACCCAAACAAAAAACAAATTCCAGATGCTGATAGTTGGTTGGCAGTACAGTATAAACCCAACCCAGAATCGGATCCTCAATATTACGACTTTTATGTCCGTGCTTGTTGGCGAACAATTGGTTCAGTTCAAAATACCGATAGCGCTCAATTTATTGTTAGGCTGAACAGAGAGAACTTAGCTACTGTAGTGACACCACCCAGCGACACTTTCATTGAAGATTCCGGCACAACTACCCTAGTGTTTGAAGACTATCGACCAAGTGCCGATAGGGATTATAATGATTATGTTGTCGGTATGAATGTAGTCGAAACATATAAAAATGATTACCTCGAACGTATAACAATAGACTACACCCCTAAGAAGAGGGGCGGTGGATTTGTTCATCAACTATGGCTTGTTTTTGACGGTGAAGTTGATGGCGGTGTAAACAATATTGGTCTAACTGGATCAAGGTCTTATAAATCTGCCGATATGTTTGCTGGTAATGCTAATATTGCATATCAACTGACCGCCGATGGTGTAGTTGGCGCAGAGCAAGTTGTTGCCAAAACATCTAATTTGCAAATATTTTCGAATTCACACAACACATTGACACCTTCTGGGGCAGTCCGTCAAACAGGGAGAGTGGTAATTACTGGTTTTGAACAAATCCCTGCGAATAACAGAGCTAGCCGAGGAGATTTTAATATTAAACGATATAGAACGTTCCTCAGAATGGCAGCACAAACAGTTCCGGTTAATGTTAGTACTCCAGGCGATGATATTGATTTAGTAGATATCCATCCGAACATGTTCGACAATAACCCTACAAACCCATACCCATTAGCATTCTTTGTGCCGGCTAATTGGTTTTGGCCAGATGAAGCAACAAGTATTGATAGTAAATATGAAAACTTTATTTTCCATGCCCAATACTTGAATGCCCTTCGAACTAATCCGAATGCAGTCGAAGATCCGAGAGGCACAAATTGGTATGAGTAGAAGGATCATTCAAAACATACGCTTTGTACGATATGCTCAAGATGGATTTACGCTTACTGAGCTGATGCTCGCTATGGTGCTGTTTTCAACAGTATTAGTGATTTCAACAGTTGGCTTTATTGGCATGAATCGTACTTTTAACAGAGGTACTATAAAAAAACAGCTTTCTAGCGGTGTACAAGCGGTTTCCGACGACATTACACGAACAATGAGGTCGCAACCAACTCATTCATTGCCGCAGGCCTGCTACAGTACGAATGCAGATTATCCAAATTGTAAAAATACAATAGCAGATAATTGGAGTTGGCTAAGTTTTTCCAATACATGTTACTTATGGCAATATTCATCGGAAGGTTCTCTCGGAGGTGTATATAAAAGCACTGGGTCGTGTGGATCGGATTCATTAAATGATAAAACGGCCATTCTGGGCGAACGCTACATAGTACGAGAGGGTATTTCGGTTTCTGCAATCGGTACGGATAATGATGCTGGAACTCAGCTCTACGCTGTTAGCGGTGTTTTTTCTACTCGTGAAGACGACGCTATTCATGGACCACCGGTAGATGCAAATGACAGATGGCGCTGCAAGGGTACGGCCGAAAGTTCCAATGTCGCAACATGTGCCGTTCAGCAACTCAATTTTATTGTTAATCCACGGGGGAACAGCTTATGAAACGATTAGATCAAAAAGGTGCGGCAGCTATTCTGAGTGTCGTTATTTTTTCTATAATTATTACGGTTGTAGTAACTGCTTATATTCGGAGTGCAATTTCGGGTCAAGCTGAAGCTTTAAATTTTGATTTAAGTACCAGAGCCTACTATTCCGCCGAATCTGGTATTCAAGATGCTCTTAGAGAGATATCGATTAATCCTGGCTACACTGGTAAAACTGAGTGTGGTGATTTTAAGCCCACTGGAAGCAGTGGCAAGCTAGATGCAAATGGCTACCTGGCTTATACGTGTCAGCTAATAGATACAACTCCTTCTAGTATAGAATTTTCAGTTGGTCAAGATTCAAACGGAATGGCACGTTTATTGCCTGCCGTCATGACCGATCTGTCTGGTACATATGATTTAGTTATTCGTTGGTCATCAAAGAATGACGCCGTAAAACAAGAATTGGGTATTCGAGACGCTGCGGACACCTCTTTTACAAGCCAAGAAAAGTGGATCACCGGTGAGGGTTATAAAATACACCCGGCTCTACGAGCTGCGATAATTTCGTACCCACTTAATAAGAGTACGTTTGTTGGAGGCGACTTAAAGCAAAGTGTGTTCTTCTTGAATCCAGTCTCACAGAGTGCGGGCGGTGGGTTAGTTCCATTAAATATTAGTACACCGCCCACTCCAGATAAGGCTGTGCAGGCTGCTCGTTGCTACGACCATAGAAACGGTAATACTTTTGATGGTTATCTATGCGAGCAAAGAATTAGGCTAACAGGTTATCAATTAAGCAGTTTCGCATTATTTGCTCGGCTTCATTCATTATATGGAACTACAGCTGTTCAGCTTTCACTAACTCCTGAAGGTAGTAATAATAAAGTCCCATTAACCGGTAGTGTCATTCAGATCGATGTTACCGGAAAAGCTGGCAATACTTTCAAGCGGGTTCGCCAAACATTTAATTTGAACAACGGTGTAATTATGGACAACCTACCAGAGGCAGCGGTAATTGGAGGTGATGGCATTTGTAAACACTACTCTATTACCGATCAGGTGTCTGGTTTTGAAGATCTTGGAGACTGTTTTAACTAGGTTGATAGGCGGCGCCTGCGTGTATTTTCTAACGAGGTTCAATATCTTTATGGAACTTCTTGTGCACTTCTTTGAGGTGTGGATCCGTAACGTGGGTGTATATTTGGGTTGTCGAAATATCGCTGTGACCAAGCATAGTTTGAACACTACGTATATCCGCCCCATTCATTAAAAGATCGGTTGCAAAGCTGTGTCGCAGAGTGTGCGGCGAAACTTTTTTAGTGATTCCCGCTAGTTTGGCGTAATGGGAGATAATACGTTGAATACTTCTAGGTGTCAGGCGTAGAAAGTCGCCACTTGTATCGATTTGCTTGGTGCCACTGTATCTTATAAAGAGAGCAGGGGAGCTGTCGGTACGTGCTTTTAAATATTCATCTATCCAGGATGCGGCGGCATCACTCATAAAAATTGGACGATCTTTTTGACCTTTACCACGAACGGTAAATTCACGGCGTTTGGTACTGACGTGTTCGGTGTTCAAGTTGGTAAGTTCTGAAACGCGAAGCCCACCGCTAAATAGTAGTTCAAGAATTGTTCGATCTCGCAGACCAATTTTTGTGTTCACGTCGGGCTGGGCGAATAAAGCCTCTAGTTCATCTGAATTCAAAAATGTAACTTGTTTTCGTTTGGTGCGAGCAAGTTCAACTTTTTCTGGGGGTAGCGTTTCAATACCGCGTTTTGAACAAAACTTAAGAAAGCTTCTGAGCGCTATCAAATGATAATTTTGAGTGGTAACCGAAACAGCGTCACCACCGTTTTCTTCAAGGCGATTGAGCCATAGACGCCACTTTCTGAGTACTTCGGTGGTTAGTTTTCCTACCTCAATATCACCAGCAAATTCAACCAGGCGTTCTAAGTAACGTTGATAATTTTCAATAGTCTTGAGCGAGCGATTTTGTTCAATCTCGAGGTATTCTAAAAATTCGTGTATGGTATCGGAAAGGTAAGTGGCCATACTGCTTATAGTACCATTCAATATCACTCCCGTCATCTTATTGGTAGCCTGAGCTTCAAAACCTACGGTGTCATTCTCAACTTGATTGAGAATCCAGTAGTTTATAGATTCCCGATCAGAGTCGAGAATGCCAAACTGGGGTTTTCGAAATTTAGGTACTAGTAGCTTCAGAGTTATTTTGTATATTATGAATCCCCGAAAAAGACTTATAGGGGCACGGCAAGTTCAGGATAACACCGTAAAGTTGTGTTCCTAGGGTTTAAGCTATTGACTTAAGACGTGTAAATAGTGGGCAATATGTGTTCAATAATGGCCTGTATAAACTTCTGATTAGAAATTGCACAAACACGGTATAATTAAATGCAATGAACATGCTTACAATTATTGTGCTTGGTGTACTGCAGGGTGTTACAGAATTTCTACCAGTTTCGAGTTCTGGTCACGTTTTAATCTTTAGTCGATTGTTTAACGATCCAAGCTCGTTTGAGTTTGATGTACTTGTTAGCTTCGGTACGCTTTTTGCTGTGCTTATTTACTACCGAAAGCGGTTTTTGGAAATCATTCTAGATATCGTGCAGCGCCGTGATATTAATTTAGCTCTCAAGCTAGTTGTTTCTACCATCCCAGCTATATTAGTCGGTTTCTTCCTGCAAGATTTTATTTCTTTATATCTACATGGTCCTGTCACGGCAACGATTATGTTGCTTTCCATCGGTATACTTATGATTTTTTCATCTCGGTGGCAACCAAAGCCCCAACTTGGCGTCAACAGAGATCTTCATAAAATTACCTACAAACAAACAATTCTGATTGGTGTTGCCCAGTGTGTCGCCTTGGTCTCCGGCTCATCACGCTCAGGTGTAACTATGCTTGCAGCACTTCGACTTGGTTTTTCAACAAAAGTTGCTGCAGAGTGGAGTTTTCTAATGAGTGTGCCGGTTATTGCTGGTGCATCACTTAAGGTGCTACTTAGTGAATCTGGACAGCGTTTTGTACAAACTGAAACAACTGCATTTATTGTTGCCAACCTTATTTCATTCATCACCGGCATTCTTGCTATACATATTCTGCTCAAGATTCTTAGCAAAAAAGGTTTGTACTGGTTTGGCTGGTACCGAATTGCCTTGGCAGTGGTGCTGATTGTTCTGCTATCTGTTAAAATGATATAAACTAACCAAACAAGGAGCCACATGGAGCGAACGCTAATTATTCTTAAGCCAGATACAATTCAACGGGGAATTATCGGTGAAGTTATTACTCGTTTTGAGAGGGCTGGCTTAAAAATTGTAGCAATGAAGATGGTTGCACCAGATGAACAACATTTTCACAAGCACTACGAAGGCATTAGTAACTTAATTAGCCGCTGGGGTGAAGATATATATAACGTTACACTGCATCAGATGACCGAAACTCCAGTCATCACATTTGTACTTGAAGGCATTGAAGCTGTGTCTCACGTACGTAAAATGGTTGGCACAACTGATCCAAAAGACTCAGCGCCTGGAACCATCAGGGGCGATTACACACATATAACACGTGGCTATACTAACCCCATAGGCTCAACACTCCCCAATATTTTGCACGCCTCAGGAAATCCGGAAGAAGCAGAGCAAGAAATTAAACTGTGGTTTACTGACGAAGAACTATACGGCGACTACGAAACCGCACAGGGTCCAGTGGTACGTGGCAATATTCCAAAGAAAAAATAGGCTTTCACCCCAAGCTCTGTTATATAATGAAGGCTATGCCTCGGTAGCTCAATTGGATAGAGCAGTTCCGTCCTAAGGAAAAGGTTGCAGGTTCAACTCCTGCCCGGGGTACCACGAAAAATTCACTTCGTTCATCTCGTGGCACCGCCACGAAAGTTAATACGTTAACCTTTACCCAAGTACCGACTGTTCCGTCATCCCGTACTAGATACGGGATCCAGTCAAAATAAATCAATTAGTGTATTCTCCGGCAGAAAACTACTGGAGGCTTTGACGCCCGACGCCTAACCTCTAACTTCAAGCCTCTAGCATCTGACCTCCAACCTCCAACTTCTAACTTCTAACTTCCAATACTGTATACTAGTGCTTATGGCAAAACCGAGTTTTCCGGGTCAATTTAAAGACGAAGAAGTGCTACTTACATTTAAGCGACACCCGATTGTAATGCGCAAGGGTCTCATAATATTTATGATCATTATTCTGCTAAGTGCATTCGTGGGTATGTTTATGAGTGGCGACACAACAACCATTGGTGATTTTTTTAAAGAGTTCTTTTCGCCAATCGGTATTGGCTTTGCTCTCGGTTCGGTAGTAATGTTTTATCACTGGATCGGCTGGTACTACAGTGTTTGTATTGTTACGAACAAACGGTTCTTGCAGATTAAGCAACAAGGGATCTTTAAAAGTCGTAGTGTTAACGATATTAACCTTGGTCGTATCTTGAGCGTAAATTATGAAATACGCGGAATGGTAGAAACTTTACTCGGATTTGGTACAATAATTATACAGACCTTGGTGGGGGATTTTCTTATTACGAATGTTTCCAGGCCAGCCCAGACCCAGGCCGGTATTGTTAGTGCAATTAAAGAAAGCGGAGTAGAGCTAAGTGAAGAAGCCTCAGATGTTGAATAAATTTAAGCGTCCTGCAAAGCAGTCCGAAGAACCTCAGTCCGATACCACTTCACGGGTTACGAACGATACCGTTTCGCATCATCGTGACGAGGTTTTGAGCCGTGGCCGGAAGTTTAAGTACCCGTTCCAACACTCCAAGCACCGTATAGTGATTGTTTCGGTTGGAATTACTTTTCTTGCGCTTCTTGTTCTCAGTTCTATAACTGGGTTGCAACTGTACGGTCGCCAAAGCGTAAGTGACTTCACTTACAGCGTAACGCAGATCATTCCGTTCCCGGTTGCCAAAGTAAATGGCGACACAACTTCTTACGAAAGCTATCTGTTCGAACTGAACTCATCACTACATTGGCAAGAAAAATACGGCACAACTGACCTGAAATCTCCTGATGGTAAGCGCCAGATTGAATATTTGAAGCGTTCTGCACTTGATAAAGCAATGACAAACACAATCGCCCATAGCTTTGCCGAAAAAGAGGGTATTGAAGTGAGTAGTGAAGAGATCGAGGCAATTGTAGACCGTATTAAGTCGAGTGGCGGTAATCTTGAACAGATTTTAGGCGAAAGCTTTGATTTTACCGAAGGCGAACTACGCCGTTACATTAAAGATACTATTTTGCGTCAAAAAGTTGCCCAGAAGTTAGATAAAGAGGCACCAAAACGTGCCGAGGCAATATTGGCTGAAATTCGAGCGGGTAAGCCATTTGCCGAAGTTGCCAAGGCCTCATCAGAAGATCTTGAAACCAAACCACTTGGTGGTGATATTGGCACCGTTGAAAAAGACCATGCCAATCTGCCATCAGAGGTTGCCACAGCCGTTTTTGCACTCAAACCTGGTGAGGTGAGTGATGTTATTGCTACATCAAGCGATTACTTTATTGTAACTGTTACTGAAAAAGTCGATGAAACCCGTGCAAAAGTTGCAATCATACGAATCCGCGTAAAAGACATGGGCCAGTACCTTAAAGACTATCAAGATCAGAATAAGGTTAAAGAATACATCAAGCTCAACGACATTGCTTCAGAGTAATTGAAGCCTTTATGGCGAGCAGAGTCAGAGCGCATATAGCGGGAAAGTTACTCAGGTCTGTTAAGCTCAGTTATTAAGGCCTCTCTGTCTTCTGTGTCAGTATCAAACCTGTGGAACATGGGTCCTCGTTCACTTTCGAGGGCTATTACAACGCTGTCTCCTTCGCTAACTCTACCTACAAAAATGCCATCTGGGTCTATAAGTTCAGCAAAGGTCTCACCGGATAGAGCTAGATTATGTAGTGGTTTTTCCCATCTTGATCTGACTGCAAGCGTACCAAGACCCGGCTTAATTCGCCGTTCATCATCAATAAGCTTCTTGGCTTCATGGCCAGGAATTCCAAATAACAACCCTCCTTCACCCCGAGTAGTGCTATGAATATTAAAGTTTAAGACCTTTTCTCTAGCCTCAACACCGTCAGTGTGAAGATCTCCCACGCCATTAGTTTTAACTTTTGTCTTTGTCGGTCCAGCTTTAAATTCAGCACCCAATTTTAAAAGCAGATTGTTTATAAAATCGACTAACTTGTCGTGTTCTTCTATGCCAATATCTTCTTTCGTTTCTTTCCTCAGGATAAAACCAGGTAGGTTACCCATTAAAGAGGCTGCTAGTTGCTGCTCGATCATTTTTGTATTATTGCCTTCAGGAATAGGTCCAGGATGGAACTGAACTCTAGTAAGCCTAGGACTCTGTCGCATCTCTGGTCTATTTTTCATAGAGTAAATAATAGCATAAAAGTCCTATTAAGTCAACTTGGCGGGCCCCTGTCCGTCCCGTCGGTCAGACAGGCGGGCGACCGGATAGCGCCTTTGGCTTTTCCACTCAATCATGCTCGATGCAAGCATCTGCGCGTGCTTTCGCTCCACCGAACAGACGATCTTTGTTCACTGCGTTCACAGATCGTCGATTCCAAACCGAACGAACCAACAGAATTTAAAAAACACCCTGGAGGTGTTTCTCAAATTCTGGCGGGCCCGACCGGATTCGAACCGGCGATCTCCTCCGTGACAGGGAGGCGTGTTAGGCCAGCTACACCACGAGCCCTCGTCAGCAAATGCTGCAAGTTTTTGCTGACGCACTAACGTACGTAAGCAGCCACTTTCCGCTTTGCTTCCTCTCAAATCTAAAAAGTCGCTACGCTTTGTTTTTAGATTTGGTGTCTTAGCCTAAAAGACTAGGCAATTGTAGCAATTTTCCATCTGGAATGCAATGGTATAACGGTTTAGAAATGTATAGCATTCTGATACAATTGTGTCCGTTATGCCACCTTAGCCCTGCCCGTCCTGCCGGCCAGACAGGCGGGTCAGTTGGCTAGACACAACCAATGTGCCGAAGTAACTCAGTTGGTAGAGTAGCTGTTTCGTAAATAGCAAGTCGTGGGTTCGAATCCCATCTTCGGCTCCACGTAAAGAAATGTACACATTTCCAGGTGGCACTCAAGCGAGTATAGTTCAGTGGTAGAACGTGACCTTCCCAAGGTTGAGGCGAGAGTTCAATTCTCTCTACTCGCACCACGTATAAATAGAGTATAATTAGTGTAATTGATGGAAAAAACAACTGAATCACTACCTTTTATTAAAGATAAGCCCATGATGGTGCTTTCTGTGGTTAATGGATTTTTGGCATTT
>OEIV010000130.1_pt1 | contig 47166 bp, 25 predicted proteins | sample 1539231 | NCBI WGS metagenome assembly OEIV01 (sample SAMN03794762, study PRJEB22550) | activated sludge metagenome | feature: wastewater treatment plant; material: activated sludge; isolation source: Wastewater treatment plant of a petroleum refinery complex | place: Argentina: Buenos Aires ... | reverse complement strand
GTGAAATCGCAAGTGGTGTGTATACCGTACAAGTATACGAAAACAACCATTTGACACACACAAGCAAAGTGAAGAAGAATGATTAATGCTAGTACTTAGTACAAAGTAAATAGTACCTAGTACATAGTAAATAGTACTTAGTATATAGTAAATAGACAAAACGCCCATCCGTAAAAGGATGGGCGTTTTTTAATTTTAATTCAAAATATGACTTTAGCATTACAAACAGTGCTACCCTGTAGTATTATTTTTACGTCTAATACCATATATTATTAATAAGTAGTCTATAAAATATCGGTATAATACCCACACACATTACATTTAAGCTAATAGCAAATGGACTATCTTTAATGTATCGTTGGTATAAATAGATAATATTTCTTTTAGAATTAACCAACAACCAAAATCCAATGTTATGAAAAAAATAGTATTTGTCATTTTTCTTTCATCCCTTTATCAACAAAGTTATGCGCAAACTTTTAATCCTAATTTAGCTTTACGACTACAAACGACCTTAGACAGTTTAGTGAACCTATTTGCAAACACAAAAGGAATGGCAGCAAGTGTATATTATCCAGGTCAAGGTATTTGGAAAGGGGCAAGTGGATTGTCGTATGCAGGTCAGCCAATCAACAGCAATATGGAATTTGGCTTAGCCAGTAACTCTAAATTATTTACGGCAGTGATTATGCTTAAACTCGCAGAAAATAATATTCTCAGTCTTGAAGATTCATTGCATGAATGGATTCCAAACTATCTGAATATCAATCCGAATATTACCATCAGGCAATTGCTTAATCATACCAGTGGGGTATCAGATCCATTTTTTACTACCGCATTGCTTGATTCGGTAAAAGCACATCCCACCCATGCATACACAGTAAATGAGGTACTAAGTTGGGTGGGGCCACCCCAATTTAATCCAGGTACAGGGTATGGTTATTCAAACATAAATTACATACTTGCAGGTATGGTGGCAAAAAGTGCTACAGGTTTTAATATTTCGCAAATCATACGCGATAGTATTTTAACGCCCTTGCAACTTGATAGTACTTTTTTTGATATTGAAGAGCCAGAAGTAGGGATGATTGCACACCGATGGGAAGATGGGATTGATTTGCATGATACTTCCAGAATATCTTTGAGTACATCAGGAGGTCCGGCAGGTGCTATGTTTTCAACGGTTGCTGAAATGGCACAATGGTATCATGCACTAATGGATGGACAGATTTTGAGCCCTGCTTCGTTTGCTGAAATGACCACTTTCGCATTGCCGGGAAATTATGGTTTGGGCTTAGGTCTTTTTACTTTTTTTGGCAATACATGTTGGGGACATGGTGGTATTACAGTAGGATATAAAACACGAATGATATACGACCCATGTATGAAAGCAGCTGTATGCGGACTCTCCAATTCAAATCCTTCTGCAGTGGATGGCATCACAGCCCTTTTATATAAAGTATTGGTTGATTATTTACCTAAATGTGCAGGACCTATTACAGGTTTAAATACCGTATGTCAGGGTCAAAATACCGTCGTATATAGCGTTCCACTCATTGCCAATGCAACCAGTTATAGTTGGACACTTCCAATAGGGGCAATAGGTGTGAGCAATACCAATAGCATTACTGTGAATTACGGTTTAGCTGCAGTGTCAGGTAACATAAGTGTGAAGGGTATAAATAGTTATGGAGAAGGCATGTCTTCATCTTTAGCCATTACAGTCAATCAAGTAAGTGCAAGCAATACAAGTGAGAGTATCTGTGCAAACCAAACCCCATTTGTATGGAATGGACTCAGTTTGGACACCAGTGGTCAATACGATGTAATGTTCACAAACATACATGGTTGTGATTCTACAGCTACTTTACACTTAACAGTATTTACCCCTACATCAAGCAATACAAACCTGACACTTTGTGATGCTCAAACCCCATTTTTATGGAATGGGTTGAGCCTTGACACATCAGGTACTTATCAAGTGCAATTGAACGATGTAAATGGATGTGATTCTCTATCAACACTTCATTTGACCATAGTACCTTGCGGAGCTTGTCCACTTAATGTAACCATCAATACAAGCCCTTTTCAAGTACCCATTACTGAAAGTCAAACATGGATTATGACTTCTGGTACGGTAATGATACCAACGGGTGCCAATGTAAAATTTGATGCAGATACGAGTGGGTTTGTCTTGTTAAGTCCTGGATTTATGGCCGAATCAGGTTCGGTATTTGTAGCACAAGCTTATAACGGTTGTACAGTGGGTGAGCCACAGCTTCCGCAAGAAAGGAGTATGTCGGAGGTAGATTTACTTGCAAGCAACGAGATTATTTTATACCCTAATCCTACTACTGGCATGATACATCTACAACATGATAACAAAATACAATCAATACAAATTTATAATATGGTAGGTAAACTGCTTATTAATCATCATTGCGAAGGTGAATTTGCATCTGATATCGACTTATCCTCTTTGGCTAATGGTATATATTATGTAAAGGCAATAGGATATCAATCTATAAAATTGATTAAAAACGATTGATACCCATGTTTTAATATACGAATAGGTTGCTGATAAACATTGAGTGTCAATTTAAATTAAAAGATAGTTCATTAAGTACTACCAGAATAATAATGTTAAAGAAAATGTAATAAAATAAGATTAACTTCGTTAACATAAAGACAAGACCACTTTAAGATGAAAATAAAAATAATGTTTAAACCAAATTATATAGATCATTTATAATAATTCGTCACTAATTTTTTTAAAAACCCCTTAAACAATAACATCATGACAAAAAAAATTCTTTTAAGCGCATCTCTAATAATGAGTGCAATGATTGGCAATGCCCAATTATATTCAAGTGGCAACAATTTAATTGCAGGTAGTAATGTTGGTATTGGCATCAACTTACCTGTGGTAAAACTCCATGTCAAAAACAATGTATCGAGCGAACTACTTCGACTTGAAACCAGCCTTAGTACTGGTTTTGGTAAGTTTACTTTGTATAATGACAATGCGGCCAACTATGCAACCTTTACAAAATATGGTAGTGGGTATGCGAGTGGTATTGCAGGTTTTGCATCGCAGTTTCCCTTTGCCAATATGCTTAGCTTCGGCAATAATAATGGACCTTTGTTTATATCAAATAGCGGTGCAATTGGTATTTCGATGTATAAAGCAGGCGCCAATGTGTTGAAATTTAATGTGAATTATGGAACGGGCAATGTAGGTATAGCAGGTAGTGCTGTGCCGATGAGTGCAGTGCATATCAACACTGCCGTAAGTGGTGATACTTTGCGCATTACAAACAGTACCACAGGGCATACAGCAGCAGATGGTCTTGAGCTCCGTACCACTGGTATTGCAGCAAGTATGATCAATCGCGAAAACAGTACATTAGAATTAGGAACCAATAATGCAAGTGTCTTAAAAATAAATCCGACTGGTAGTGTACTGATTGGCAATACACTCACACCTGCTGGTTATAAATTATTTGTGGAACAAGGTATATTAACTGAAAAAATAAAAGTAGCAGTAAAGAATACAGCTGAATGGTCAGATTATGTATTTGCCAACAATTACAATTTACTTCCCTTAAATGAAGTAGAACAATTTATTGATGCTAACAGTCACTTACCCGGTGTACCCAGCGCGCAGGAAGTAGTAAATGAAGGAATTAATGTCGCTCAAATGGATGCGAAGCTTTTGGAAAAAATTGAAGAGTTGACCTTGTATATCATCGACATGAACAAGCGTATTGAAAATCTGGAGAAGGAGAATAAGGAATTAAAAAAGAAATAGGGATTAGGTTAGCGATTCCTGATTCAGATTCATTCGAAAAGAGAATAACAAATAAATTTTCTGATGATGGGTAAACTGAGGATCCATCAAAAATGTATTGGTGAACCGGAAACGGATATTGATTTGAGCCATTTACCAAATGGCGTGTATCATGTGAAGGCGGTAGGGTATAACTCGATAAGAGTGGTGAAGAATGAATAAAATAAAACCAAAGAAATAATGAAGAAAATAATTTATCTTACCTTTAGCATTTTAGCTTGTTCACTGGCGGTAAAATCTAACCCCTCACTTTGGGAATGGGGGCATCAGTTCAATGCCAATGTTCAAGCTATTGAATACCATGACAACTATATTTATACGGTTGGTACTTTCTCCGATAGTTCATTTGTATTTGGGAATGCGAATATTAATAATCAGGGAGGTAAAGATTTGGTTGTCATTAAATGGGATACTCTCGGTAACCTGATATGGGCCAACAATATATGGGGCAGCGCTGATGAATATGCTTCAGGCATTCGGGTGAACAATAATAATGAACTAATCGTCTTGGGTTATACAAACTCAGTATCAATAGATGTGGCGGGTAATACTTATACATCCAATGGGGGCTATGATATATTTATAGCAAAATACAACCTGAATGGGATCAATATAAATGCTGCAATTTATGGGACTGCAGGCAATGAATATAGTGCAGATTTGTGTATTGATTATTTAAATAATATTTATGTAGCTAGCTTTGATAAAGTATCAAAATACAATAATAATGGCATTTTTGTATGGGAGCAAAACATACCCGCGAAGGAAATCGATTATTCTAAATTTGATTCAACCATCGTGGTGAGTGGATTATTTCAAACTTCCCTCACCTTTGGCAATACTACCATTTTTGCAGATACTGATTTGGGACAATTCCCCAACAGTAAGGATATTTTTGCTTCTAAGATTTCCTTGGGAGGAATCCCCCTTTGGTTAAAAAATATGAGTAACACGTATTATAACGATCAGGAAAGTAAAATATATATACGACCCAATAATGGACGAATATATGTGGCGCTTGTATATAAATGTGGCTTGGGTCTTTCTACCTGTTCCTATATGTGGGAATATAATACCAATGGTAACTTCATGAGCAGTGTTGCAGAACTCATCAATTGGGATTTCCCACAAGCGCATTATATACAACCTTATTCCATCAGTGGTATCGATCAATTTGTTTGTATCAGCGGAACTGGAAACGGTACCTATTTATCTGTGCTGAATTTAGATACGCATCAGCAGGACAATTACTTTTTTAATGCTGGTGTGGGAACTTATTCATTTAATTTAATCAGACGACCTGATGCTATCTATACATTAGGTTATGATAATGCAACTTTTAATAAACTTGGGAAATTAGGCAACTTTTTATTGCTTAAGGCAAATCCTACAAATCAAACCATTACAAATTGTGAAGGCTCCACCATTGCGCTTTCAGGTAATACTACCGGAGGCATGCCTCCATTTACCTATAACTGGCTCCCTATTACCGGACTAAACAATACCAATACCAATTCCGTAAGTTTTACGGCCACAAGCAATATTTCTTATACACTTACCGTAACAGACAATATAGGTCAAATCGTAAAAGATACGTTTAATATCGTGGTTGATACCCTGTTGCCACCACCTAATATTACATCGCAGTATCCGTCATTTTGTAATACAATGGAACTCTATGCGAATAATGGCGTAGCAGGTAGCTGGTATCAGTTTTTAGCTGCCAATAATCAATGGCAGCTAATCGGTTTTGATACAAGCATTATCATCAATGCTGCAGGAATTTATAGTTACTCCTTGCAAAATACTTGCGGTATTGTAACAGATACCATTACCATACCAGCAACAGCCATTGTGACTGCAAATGCAAGTTCAGACAGTGTATGTGCAGGACAGAGTGTTACGCTGTCAGGGAGTGGGGCCTTAAGTTACACCTGGACAGGCGGAGTCATCAATAACGTCCCATTTAATCCATCTGCAACCCAAACTTATATCGTCACTGGATCAGATGGCAACGGGTGTAGCAATACTTCATTTATACAGATTACGATCCTTAGTTCAAATAATACAAGCATCACATCTATTTGTGCAAACCAAATTCCCTATAGCTGGAATGGGATGAATCTTGACAGCTCAGGTACTTACACAATAACTTACACCAATATGTATGGTTGCGATTCTACCGAAATCCTGCATTTAACAGTAAGCCCCTGCATCGTATGTGTCCCCAATTTCACCATCAATTATTCTCCTTTTTATAATTCCCTCACCGAAAGCCAAAGCTGGATCGTCACAAGCGGTACTGTACTGATTGAGGCTGGCACTCAAGTTAAACTCGATGCACATCAAACCAGTTATGTGATCATGAATCCCGGCTTCAAAGTAGACTCAGGTGCAGTGTTTGTTGCACAAGCTTATAATGGTTGCACCGCAGGTGCGCCACAGCTTCCTCAGGAGCGGATGGTAGCGAATGCAGATTTATTGACTAACAACGAAATTGTTTTATACCCCAATCCTACCTCAGGGTTGATACATATCAAACACGATGATAAACTAACAGACATACAAATATTTGATATGGTGGGTAAACTCCTCATCAAACATAAATGTAACGGCCAAACAGAAACGAACATTGATTTGAGTAATTTGCCAAATGGCCTATATTATGTGAAACCGAATTATTACAATACAATTAAAGTATTTAAGAATGAATAAAACAGAAAACAAATGAAGTTTCTAACTATGGACATACGACCGCTTATGACAGTATTCATATTGTTGCTTAATATGGAGGCATACTCTCAGGCTTATCCGTGGTCTGCCAGCATCGGCTCAAGCGGATTCGATGCAGGAATGGCAATTACAATCGCCAATGATGGTAATATTTTGACTACTGGATCATTTTCAGGAACCGTTGATTTTGATCCTGGCCCGGGTGTTAATAATGTAAGCAGTATTGCCAATACAGACATGTATCTCTTAAAAACCGACACGGCAGGTAATTTGCTATGGGTGAAAACCATCTCAGGCATTGGTCCGGAAATTATAAAAACTGATCACAGTGGCAATATTTATTTGACCGGACAATTTCTCGGAACGGTTGATTTTGATCCCGGGCCTGGCATTTTTAATTTAAGTTCTGGTGCGGTCGTTGATGCCTTTATGCTTAAACTTACTTCAACAGGTAATTTTGTGTGGGCATTCAAAATTGGCGCTGATCAGCAAGATTATATTACATCATTCGATATTGACACAAACGATAATATTTACTGTACAGGTTCTTTTGGAACTACTGTTGATTTTGATCCCGGTGCTGGGGTTTACAATCTCAACTCTGCAGGGCAAGGAGATATTTTTATTTTAAAGGTTGACTCAAACCGTATTTTTCAATGGGTCAAAAAATTTGGGAATAGCGGACCTGATCAGGGTACTTCAATTTGTGTTGATCATTCAGGAAACCTTTTGACCACCGGTTTTTTCAGAAGCAATGTTGATTTTGATCCGAACGCAGCCTATTATCCACTTTTAGCTTTGGGTTTATACGATGTCTTTATCTTAAAATTAGACGCCGCCGGTAATTTTATCTGGGCCAAGCGAACTGGTGGAAGCGGTTCTGACCTGGGGTACGGAATTACTTGCGATTTAAGCAATAATGTTTTAATCACCGGTGCGGCCTCAGGTTTGATTGATTGTAATCCAGGTGCTGGTGTTTTTAATCTGAATACTTACGGTTGCTTTGTATCAAAACTTGATTCTAATGGTAATTTTATCTGGGCAAAAGCCACGGGCGGACCGGCAAAACTTACCGCCTATTCAATTGATCAGGACAATGCGGGAAATATTTATTTGGGGGGCAATTTGTATGGTACCACGGATGCTGACCCGGGTCCGGCAGTATATAATATTACCAAAAGCAACTACGAAGCAGGATTTATCATTAAGCTCGATGTGAACGGAAATTTTGTATGGGCCTCAGGCATGGATTATATATGCGCGATCGCACTGAACGGATCGGTCATGTATAGAACAGGACGATTCAGCAACACTACTGACCTGAATCCGGGTAGCGGAATTAATAATGTTACATCAAATGGCGTGACAGATATTTTCATTGATAAATTCAATTATTGTGGTGCAAATTATGATGTGAACTATAGTGCTTGTGATACTTTTAGTCTTTTTGGTAATACTTACAGCAGTAGCTATGATACTGTAATACAATTTTTGGATGTAAATGGTTGCGACAGCAATCAAAACAACCATATCACAATCTTTCCTACCCAAATTTTTGTTTCAGATACAGCATGCGACAGTTATACATACAATGCACAAACCTATAACCAAAGCGGTATCTACACGCAAAACACGATCAATGGACCGGGGTGTCAGGTAACTACCACTTTAAATCTCATCATCCATCATGCCGACACTTTACATTACTGGCAACAATCTTGCGTTCCCTCCTATACGTTAAACGGGCAGACTTATACCAGTTCTGGAGTATATAATCAATTTTACACCAACGAGAACGGATGCGACAGCACTGTGATTTTGCATTTGAATATTACCTCATGTCCACCTTGTATCCCTGATATTATTATCACAGACTCGCTGTTTTATACCGATATTACTGAAAGCCAAACATGGATCATTACTTCAGGTACCGTGATAATCCCATTTGGTAGCAAGGCCAAATTGGATGCTTATCCTGATAATTATATTCAGCTAAATCCTGGATTTAAAGCGGAAGCGGGGTCAATATTTGTTGCGCAAGCCTATAACGGTTGTTATGCTGGTCAGCCACAATTACCGAATGCAAAAATATTTACAGGAGAAGTGGGAATGGCAAATGAAATTGTTTTATACCCCAATCCTACCACAGGAATGATATATATACGACATAATGAAAAACTTACGGGAATACAAATATTTGATATGGTGGGTAAACTTGTGATCAATCAGAAATGTGAAGGAGAAACCGAAACGAACATTGATTTAAGCAATTTGCCGAATGGAGTTTATCATGTGAAAGCGGCGGGGGATCATTCAATAAAAATAATCAAAAATAATTAATGGACACGAAACCAAATTTTACAGGTCCACGTATAATGCTCAAATTTGATAAGAACAAAATCATGAAAAAAATTATCATACTTTTTTATTTCGCTTTACTGCAACAGCCTAATTTATTCGCAGGTACGGTTCCAGGATGGGCATGGGGTCACAATTTCAATGCAATTGTGAGTACTATGGAGTATTCAGGAAATTACCTCTATACTGCTGGTTGCTTTTCAAACGGTCCGTTCGTTTTTGGCAATACCAATATTGCCAACAACGGTGGTAAAGATGTAATCGTGATGAAATGGGATACATTGGGCAATCTGATTTGGGCCAATTCTATTTGGGGAAGCGGTGATGATTACGTAGTGAGCATTAAAGTGAATAATAGCAATGAAATAATATTAGTTGGCAGCAGTAATTCCGCTTCAATTAATGTGGGAGCGACCACCCTCCTGTCAAATGGCGGTTATGATGTTTACTATGCAAAATTTGATTTAAACGGCAATGCACTCAATGCCTATAATTATGGGACAGTAGCTGATGAATATGCAGTTGACATGTGCTCAGATTATCAAAGTGGCGTCTATATTTTAACCAACGACAAATTGACTAAATACAATACTTCAGGAATTCAAAACTGGCAAAAGAATATTACTGCAAGTGTAAGTAATCTGGTAAGTGAATTATACTATTCCGATTATGATTCAACTATTCTTATTTGCGGATCTTTTGCGGGTAGTTTTACCCTTAATAATTCAACGCTCACAACACAATATAATAATCAATGGGGTTTCTGGCCAAGTCATATCTATGGTGCAAAGCTTGCTATCGACGGACAACTAAAATGGTTTAATGATTTTACGCCACAGGTTGGTCATTCAGCAAGCAGACCACTGATTTATGCACATAAAACAAATGGCAAAATTTATATTCCTTATTCGCAAAATGGTGTGGGTGATAACTATTATGCGTTTATAGAGGTTTCTGCAAGTGGCGTGAAACTAACCGGAAATTGGGGGGGATTGCAGACACCTGCTGGATGGGATATGTTTTGGGGCGTTACTTCGCATTCAATACATGGGAAAGATAATTATGTTTCCATTCATACAGATGACAATCCTGATGCATTTCTTATTTATGATGTAAGCACGCATACGCTCATCAAGACTTATGATTTAAGTCTTAGCACTGCTAATGCCAAAAGCCCGCATATTTTCATGGGATTAAATTCGATTTACACAATGGGGAATTCGCCCAATAATATAAACTATAAATTGGGTAAGATCGACCATGTCGGATTTACAGGAAACCCCAGTTATCAGAATGTATATGTATGTACGGGACAGTCAGTTACCCTGACCGGTAATGTTGTAGGAGGTGTTGGGCCAAAAACGTATAGCTGGCTGCCAGTAACTGGTTTAAATAATACGAATACAAATTCAGTAATTTTTACGGCAGTTAGTAATATTAGTTATACATTGACTGTGACAGATTCTTTAGGACAAATTGCTAAAGATACTTTCAATATCATAGTGCAGAATGTTGCACCGACCGTAAATATCACTACACAATATCCGGCAATTTGCGATAGCATGAAACTGTATTCCAATACCCTGCAACCTGGTGAGTGGTCACATTATTTTACCCCAGCCAATATCTGGCAAACTTTACCTGGATATGATACAATACTTACCATTAGCAAGGCAGGTAAATATGCATTTAAGTTGTACAGTTGTTTTGGTCTTTTTACAGATACGATAATTGTACCGGGTGTGGTCAACGTCACAGCTACTTCAACACAGGATACAATTTGCGTAGGTCAGGCTGTTACATTCAACGGCAGTGGAGCCCCAAATTATATATGGACTGACGGTATCATTGACAATGTACCATACATTGTTCCGGTACAACCAATAAGCCCGATTAATAAATATTATTACGTTACTGGTTCTGATGCGAATGGCTGTACTGGGAGTTCTTTTATAAAAATGAGAATTTATTATGCAGGTAATTCCAACACCAATTTATCAATTTGTGCAAACCAGACTCCATATAACTGGAATGGTCAAAGTCTTGATAGTTCCGGCACCTATACAGCAAATATCCCGATGAATTATCCCAATAATAATCCATGCGATTCTGTAGCGACGCTCAACTTAACAGTGAGCCCTTGTATTGTTTGTGTTCCCGATTTTACCATCAATTATTCCCCTTTTTATAATTCCCTCACCGAAAGCCAAAGCTGGATTATTACAAGTGGCACTGTGCTGATAGAGGCAGGCACCCAAGTAAAACTGGATGCGCATCAAACCAGTTATGTGACGCTCAATCCCGGCTTCAAAGTGGACTCAGGAGCGGTATTTGTGGCACAGGCGTATAACGGTTGTACTGCAGGTGCGCCACAACTTCCACAGGAGCGGAAGATAGCGAATGCAGATTTATTGACTAATAACGAAATCGTTTTATACCCCAATCCTAGCTCTGGCATGATACATATAAAGCATGAAGAAAAACTAAGCAACATACAAATATTTGATATGGTGGGTAAACTTGTGATCAATCAAAAATGCCATGGTGAAACTGAAACGAATATCGATTTAAGTCATTTGCCGAATGGCGTGTATCATGTAAAGGCAGCGGGGTATAACGCAATAAAAGTGGTTAAAAATAATTGATACATAAAGAAAATAGACATGAAGAAAATTCTGATAGCTATAATTGGTTTATTGAGTACAATGAATGCAGTATCTCAGGCATATGTAAACTGGGAGTGGCAGAATCAAATACCGGTTGGATTCTATGATTTAGTATACAGAAGCGGATATATATATGCTGTTGGCCAGTATACAGTTCCTGTGGTGACGGTCGGTGCCAATACCTTTACGAATCAGGGAGGGAGTGATATCGTGATTGCCAAATTTGATACGCTTGGAAATGTGATCTGGGCAAATAGTTATGGAGGACATGGTAATGACCGTGCTTCCCGCCTAACCTTAGACAATAGTGGAAATGTGTATGTGTCAGGTAGCTTTAATGATACTTTACCTGTCGGAAATAATACGCTTATTCCGGCTGGTAATCATGATATCTTAATGCTCAAACTTGACAATGCAGGCACACTGCTCCTCGCTAAACAAGCGGGCGGTGTAAATTATGACTGGGTGCAGGATATCGCAGCAGACAATAATGGTAACGTGTACATGATCACTTCGGGAGGCTTTACATTTGCCGGACTTTATAGTCCCGTAAATGCGGCAACAGTCATCAAATTCAATAATGCCGGTAATGAAAGTAGTATCAAATGGGTGACAGGAGCCGCAGCAAACCCAAGTGTAAGTTATTCTCTGAACTCAATAAATTATTTACCATACGATAACACTCTGGTTTTTGGAGGTGTTTTTACTGATGGTAATATTACTTATACCGGAGGAGGAGTAGCAGGTAATCTCAATAATCCGGGCCCCAACAGCCAGGACATTTTTTTGTATAAGATTGATACCGCATTAAATCAAATTATCAAGAAAATTTCTGCCCATACTCAATACGATACATATGTATTATCAGATATGTGCGTAGGAGACAATGGTCAGTTCTATTCTACAAGTCGGATGGGATTTTCCCTAAACGGATATTCTGAAAATCGTTACAGGAGACATAACGCAGATCTGGAAATAAGTGGGGGAAAAAAAATCATTGGCACCGAGGAAACATGGACATTTGACGGGGGACCGGAGAGGATTTTCTATGACAACAATATTCTGTACGGTACAGTTTATCAGCCTATGGGACCCAGTGTTTGCACAGATAATTATGCAGTACAATGGAATATAGCAAATAACACAACTTCTTATATACTTCTAAATTCTGGTTTAGGCGGGGTAGCCGGTCACAACGGAAAATATTACCTGGGTGGCTGGGGAATAAGCAAAACCTGTAACCAGAATTGCAATATCAATATGGGACCACTCGAAATTGCGGCTGCGCCCGATGTGCAACTTTGTGCCAACGGATCCGTTCAGATTGGACTGGAATGTTCTTATGCTACGGGTGGTACTCAGCCCTATAGCTATAGCTGGAGTCCGGTTACCGGCTTAGACTTTGCCACCATTGCTTCACCGATTGTAAGTGGTTTGCCTCCCGGCTCGGTTACAAATTATACACTGACCGTTACCGATCTGAATAACAACGTGGTATTTGATACAGTAACTGTAACAGTTTATCCGGCGCCGCCACAGCCTGTTATTATTCCGCAATTTCCTTCATTGTGTGATACCATGTACCTGACAACGAACCTTGGGATTGACGGTGTCTGGATACGGGCTGAAGGTCCCATTTTTTATCCATTGGGGATTGTCGATACGTTAATAATAACCAAGCCCGGAAACTATCAGTTTTTCGACAGCTGTTACCAGGTGGGTACAAATACTTACATACCGGCAACTGCAAATGTTACAGCAAATGCTACAAACGATACTATTTGTGCCGGACAAAGCGTTACACTTTTCGGAAGCGGCGCGGTTTCATACACATGGTCGGGAGGTGTGCAAAACAACATCCCGTTCAGTCCTTTGAGTTCACAAACATATCTTGTGACCGGAACTGATGCGAATGGATGTATTGCTACATCGACAGTAAAAGTGACAGTGTTGCCTGCCGGCTCATCCAGTACCACCCTATCTATCTGTGCTAACCAGACACCCTACTTTTGGAATGGTCAAAATATTGCAGCAACAGGTATATACACAGCAAATTTTGCAACTCCCAATGGATGTGATTCTATAGCGACGCTCAACTTAACAGTAAGCCCCTGCATTGTATGTGTTCCCGATTTTACCATCAACTATTCCCCTTTTTATAATTCCCTCACCGAAAGTCAAAGCTGGATTATTACGAGTGGCACTGTGCTGATAGAGGCAGGCACGAATGTAAAACTGGATGCGCATCAAACCAGTTATGTGACGCTCAATCCCGGCTTCAAAGTGGACTCAGGAGCGGTATTTGTGGCACAGGCGTATAACGGTTGTACTGCAGGTGCGCCACAACTTCCACAGGAGCGGAAGATAGCGAATGCAGATTTATTGACTAATAACGAAATCGTTTTATACCCCAATCCTAGCTCTGGCATGATACATATAAAGCATGAAGAAAAACTAAGCAACATACAAATATTTGATATGGTGGGTAAACTTGTGATCAATCAAAAATGCCATGGAGAAACTGAAACGAATATCAATCTAAGTCATTTGCCGAATGGCGTATATCATGTAAAGGCGATGGGGTATAACTCAATAAAAGTGGTGAAGAATGATTGATAAAATAATAAGAATAGTTGTAAATTTACAAGTGCTGCTTTTATTTCGGGAAAAAACATTCAAGGATAATTGCAGTTTTAAGCACTCCTAGGTTCTTAAATTGCAGATTCGCATTAAACCTCTCTCCGAAGCCTGCGGCTTCGTGAGCACTATGTTCTTCGTTGGCTTTGCCAACATATTTTCCCCCTAATCAATCATCCCCATCCCCAAATACGGAACCAAAGCCGCAGGTACTTTAATCCCTTCTGCCGTTTGATGATTCTCTAACAGACAGGCTACAATACGTGGTAGCGCCAATGAAGAGCCATTGAGTGAATGCACAAGCTGCATTTTTCCATCCGCATTTTTATAACGAATCTTCATGCGATTGGTTTGGAAGGTTTCAAAATTAGAAACTGAACTTACTTCAAGCCATCTTTTTTGCGCAGCGCTATAGACCTCAAAATCATAGGTAAGCGCCGAAGCAAAACTCATATCACCACCACACAACCTTAAAATACGATAAGGAAGCTCCAGTGATTGAATCAATTTTTCAACATGTGCCACCATCTCATCTAAAGCCTCATACGATTTTTCAGGAACCGAAAAACGAACGATTTCGACCTTGTCAAATTGGTGCAAACGATTCAGACCACGCACATCTTTGCCATAACTGCCCGCCTCGCGTCTGAAGCATGGCGTGTAAGCCGTCATCATAATCGGCAGGTCGCTTTCCTTGATGATCTCATCTCTGTATATATTGGTAACAGGAACTTCTGCAGTGGGTATCAGATAAAAATCATCCACTGTGGCATGATACATCTGCCCTTCCTTATCAGGCAATTGCCCGGTGCCATATGCTGAATCTGTATTCACCATGTGTGGAGGTTGATACTCGGTGTAACCTGCCTGTGTATTATAATCTAAAAAATAATTGATCAAGGCGCGTTGCAGGCGTGCCCCTTTATTGATATAAACCGGAAAACCAGCCCCTGTTATTTTAGTGCCTAATTCAAAATTGATGAGGTTATATTTGCTGCAAAGGTCCCAGTGAGGAACAGCCCCTTCATAGAGTTCGGGTATCTCATTTCCTGTTTTTACTACTAAGTTTTCTTCAGGGGTTTTGCCCAGAGGGACTAACTCGTTAGGAAGGTTGGGTAGCTTCACCAACTCGTCATATTGTTGTTGTTCAAGTAAACTAAGTTTTTCACTCAATGCTTTTGAACTTTCTTTGTAGTTAGCCACATCGGCTTTCATGGTTTCAGCTTGTTCTTTTTCTCCAGAAGCCATCATTTTGCCAATTTCTTTAGATGCTAGATTTATTTTGGCAAGCAATTCTTCATTCTCAGTTTGTATTTTTCTACGTTCTTCATCAATCTTTAAAATGGTATCTAATGCCTCAATGTCTTTGTAGTTTTTTACTCCAAGACGTTGCTGTACAAATTCTTTTTGGGTGCGGAGTAATTGGAGTTGTAACATAAGCTCATTTATTTTGCGGCAAAAATAAGGAAGTGCATGATGAATCAATGAATAATGATTGAATATTTTGGACGCTTACTTCAATACTTCCATAAAACCAATCATACCAGCGTCACAAGTATGATCGTCCATTTGTGATTAACTTAAATGTAATATATTTGGACATACTACCTAACTTTTTCACACTACTTATTAAATACATTTGGTATAAGATATAAAATATGCCATCTAAACACTAAAAATATGATATCTGCAATTTCCTCATTTACAAACTATTTTATATTGATATAAACAGATATGCATTCAGAGATATTAATATTACTTTTGTAAATAATTTATCTTTAACATATGAAAAAAGTCTTTGGCCTATTGTCTTGCTTAGTAATTGCATTAAACAGTTGGGCACAACCTACCTCCAATGACATACCAAACTATGAAACCAAAAAAGTAACCTTGACTTCAGGGGTAGAAGGCAGTATTTTACAATTTGCATCACTCACTTCAGGTACTGTTGGATATAAAACCATTCCACGTTATACATATTTTTTTAATGTAGGTGTAGATATCAATTTTCATTTGCAAAAAAATATTGTCCCCTTTACGGGTTTTCAAATAAAAAACATCGGTTTGATTACCCAAATCAACGACTCGATCAAATACAAAGAAAGGGTGTACACGATTGGTGCTCCTTTGGGAATCAAATTTTTTTCGAATAATAAAAATTTTATGTTTAAAGTAGGGGGAGATGTGGCATTGGCATTTAATTACAAGTTGAAATATTTTTTAAACAATGATAAGCTATACAAGAAAAATGAATTTTTTAGCAATAGCGCTTCCCTGATGTTTGCGTCTGTATTTGCCGGGTTTTCGTACAGCGGGTTTACACTCACTGGCAATTACTACCTCACCAATTTTTACAATCCTTCTGTTACCAATAGTGTTGCTCGTTTAATCACCCTTTCACTGGGTATTCATATTGATGAAAGTTTTACAAAAAAAATAAGAAGAGAAGACAGCGAACATAAAACAGTTACAAAATAGATCATCATGAATTTATCCCTTCAACATAAAAATGCATTGATATGTGGTAGTACCCAAGGTATTGGGTTTGCTATTGCCAAAGAGCTAGCGCTATTAGGTGCTCATTGTACTTTAGTCGCACGTAATGAAGACAGCCTTCAACAAGCCATAGCCCAGTTAGACATGAGTATGCATCAACAGCATCGATACTTAGTAGCCGATTTTTCAAACAATGAACAAGTGAAAGAGCGGATACAACAATTTGCCAAAGAACATACCATACATATCTTGGTCAATAATACGGGAGGGCCACTTGCCGGCAAAATAACGGATGCAAAAGACCAAGATTTTTTGTCGGCCTTGCATTTACATTTAATCAATAACCATAACATCACTACAGCCTTGCTTGATGGCATGCGTGAGGCAGGTTATGGTCGTATCATCAATGTGATCTCTACATCAGTCAAAATTCCTTTGCCTAATTTAGGAGTCAGCAATACCACCAGGGCTGCAGTTGCAGCATGGGCCAAAACCCTGGCCAATGAAGTGGCAAGCGCAGGTATCACAGTCAATAATGTGTTGCCAGGTGCTACTGCTACTGTACGACTATCGTCTATCATCGAAAATAAATCGAATAAAACAAATACCAGCCTTCAAGCGGTAGAAGCCGAGATGTTGCATGAAATACCGATGAGGCGTTTTGGTCAGGCAGAAGAAATAGCGGCGATGGCTGCTTTTTTGGCATCGCCTGCAGCAAGTTATATCACAGGTCAAAGTATTTGTGTAGATGGGGGGCGCACAGGAAGTATTTAAGAGGCAAAATCGATGATAATAAGATGCATCAATGTTTATTATTCTTAATGTACTAAAAGGGTAAATTCAGGGAAAAAACAGACGATGAATCGCTATCGTTGATATTTGTTAGCACATTAAATCATTTTTATGATTATGTCCTAAGCTACCTAAAATCAAACATGGTATGCTCATTTACTATTTTGTTTTCCACTTTTGCCTTGATGCAAAAGTTGAGCAAAAAATGTTCGCGGTCTTTTTTATTGTTTTTTATTTGTGCTCACGAACCACTTCGTTAGGTTTCAAGCCTGACGAAAAATAGCTAAAATGTGTCAAAAAAGTCGAAAGCAATTACTTCAACCTTATTATTTCTTTTTTAATGGAATCAGTGAATGCTTCGCAGTTGAGTCACATCTTGAAAATAGAACCAAGCGTGTTCAGGACTTTTGGCCAACTTAATCAAGTCATCATCCTGCTAGGAAATTGCTTTTTGCGACTTTTTTGTCACATTTCTTAACGCCATTTTTCTAAGGGCGTTCAATCAACATTATCAGAAAATAGATCAATAAAAGAAAAATGGAGCTAAAAGCATTGCTTATTGAATAACTGAAATAATTTTTGGGTACTTTTACGTATAATCATTTTTCATTCGACCAAAAGTAAGAAAAGAAACGACTCATGGCATTACATGCAACCAAAGGAATTGTATTACGCGCTATCAAATATGGCGAAACAAGTTTGGTTGTTACAATTTATACAGCGCTTTTTGGTTTGCAATCTTATTTAATCAATGGGGTAAGAACAGAAAAAAAAACATCTACCAAAGCAAATATGTATCAACCCACAACCCAACTTGAGTTGATTGTGTATCACCATCCCAATAAAAATTTGCAACGTATAAAAGAAGCCAAATTATTACTTACCAAAAACTTTCATGGGGTAGATGTCATCAGGTATGCAATTGGTATTTATATGGTAGAACTGATACAAAAAGCCATCACTGAAACAGAGGCTAATACGGCATTATACGATTTTTTTGAAGATCATTTTATGCATGTATTAGAAGCGCCAACCCATCAATTGTCTAATTTTCCGATTCTGTTTACTTTATTGTTTGCCGAACAATTAGGTTTTGGTATTCAGCAAAATTACAGTGAACAAACACCTATTTTTGAATTGCAAAATGGTTGTTTTATTTCTCGAAACGAAATGGTAACGGGGTATACAGCCTCTGAAGAAAATTCATTGATGATATTTAATATGATGAGTGGTCAACCGCTTTCGCAGCATATCAGCGGACTGATCAGGCTGGAGATACTGACGATTTGTATACAATATTTGCGATTACATATGCCTCATTTAGGCGAATTGAAAAGTGTATCCGTATTGCATGAGATACTCAATTAATACCAACGACTCATTCATGAAAGTCCATTTGTAATTGACTTAAGGTAATGTGTGTGGGTATTATACCAAACTTTTTTAAACTGCTTATTAAATATATTTGGTATCAGGGTTGATACTATTTCTCTTGATAAAAGATTTCATTAAAAGGCAGGTAAAATAGGTTTGTTTTTCATGATTTTTTCTATCATCGCATTCACTTCAGGGGTGAGTAAAGAAACAATATCTATGGCTTTCATCGTGTCTATGAGTTGTTCCTTTTTAGTAGCACCCAAAATAGCAGTGGTTACATTCGGATTTTGTATACACCAGGCAACTGCAAGCTGTGGCATTGTCACTTTTAAATCATTGGCTACAACCGCTAATTTTTTTACTTTATCAAGTTTGTCTTTCACCAGCCATCTTTCGGCAAGCCATTCAAAGCCTTTCATACCCAAACGAGCACCTTTGGGTGCCCCTTCGTTATATTTACCAGTGAGTAATCCAGTTGCCAAGGGGCTCCATATAGTGGTACCGATGCCGGCATGTTTAAAAACGCCTAAGTATTCATTTTCCATTTTTTCTCTTTCGAAAAGATTGTATTGAGGTTGCTCTACTGATGGGCCGATCAGATTGTATGCTGCGGCGGCTCGCTGTGCCTCCATGATTTCAACACCACTCCATTCACTGGTACCCCAATACAAAATTTTACCTTGTTGTATGAGGGTATTCATGGCCATGACGGTTTCTTCGATGGGGGTATTTTTGTCGGGGCGATGACATAAAAATAAATCTAAATAATCGACCTGCAATCGTTGCAAGGCCTCATGGCATGCTTCTGTAATATGTTTACGACTCAAGCCTGTTTGGTTTGGTTTATTGTCGACACCTCTCCAGCCAAAATATACTTTACTACTTACGCAATAACTTGTACGGTCCCATTTCTTTTTCTTAAGCACACGACCCATCATGTTTTCACTTTCGCTCAATGCATATACTTCGGCATTGTCAAAAAAGTTGACCCCTTGATCATAGGCATAACTCATGAGTTCTTCAGCTCTCTTGTCATTGATTTGTTTGCTAAAACTTACCCAACTACCAAATGACAGTAAAGAAAGTTGTAATCCTGATTTTCCGAGTCGGCGGTATTCCATGTATATTTATTTTGAAATGTAAATTTAATGGATTTACAAACGATTCCTATGAATTCTTTTAGGTTTAATACTTAGCTCCACCAATGCCAATACTTTCAATGGGGTGCCATGTTGTTTTGATTTCCTGCAAATCCATGATAAGATAGGGGTTTTGGTGTTCGTTGTTTGACCAGTCTTTGTGCCAACAGAAACTTCTTTTTACATTGATAGATGCATTTTCTTCAATCGTTTTTTGTTCCGTCTGATTGTCACGGCAATAAATCACCGCATTCACATCCATATGATTTGAAAAATGGGTATGCAACTCTTTGCTTTTGCCTGTTAAGATATTGACAACCCCCGCCGGCAAATCGCTGGTGGCAAGCACTTCTGCAAAAGTAATCGAACATAAGGGTTTGGTTTCGCTCGCTAATACTACACAAACATTACCTCCTGCGATGACAGGAAGTATTACACTTAGCAACCCTAAAAGACTGCTATCTTCAGGTGCAATCACACTGACCACACCCATGGGTTCGGGGACAGAAAAATTAAAATGGGCACTGGCTACTGGATTTACACTGCTGTACAATGCTGAATACTTATCGCACCACCCACTGTAATAAACGCAACGCTCAATAGATAGTTGTATTTCTTTTTCTGCCTGCAATGGCGTACTTCCTTGCGCCATGATTTCTTCTTTAAATTGACTTCTACGTCCTTCAAGCATTTCGGCCATACGATACAATATTTGGCCTCTATTGAAATGTGTTTTTTTGCTCCACCCCTCAAAGGCTTTGTGGGCGGCTACCACAGCATTTCTAAAATCTTTGCGTGATGAAAGACAGGCGTTGGCTAATAAATTATTTTTAGCATCGGTGACTTTGTAATAACGACCACTTTCTGTGCGCGGAAAAGCGCCTCCGATAAATATTTTATAAGTTTTAAGGATATTGAGTTGTGGCATGAGTGACAAGTTTAGTTGTAAGCAGTTGGTGTATTTGGTGGTTTCAAAGTTAAAGCGTGGGAATGTTAAACCAAATTTATTTAATAAGTAGTTTGAAAAAGTTTATTCATTTGCCTGCACATATTGAATTAAGCTCAGGGTAATGGAAAAATCTATCATGAGTTGTTGGGTTTAATATTTTTTTTTCGTGCAAAATAAAAGACATGTTGTTCATTCACTTCTTCTTCCTTTTCCTATTTGACGTTAATGTATACTACCCCTCAAACTTCACATAGGAAGCCAATCCATGAATGCCTCCTTCACGTCCAAACCCACTTTCCTTGTATCCGCCAAAGGGTGATGAAGGATCAAATTTATTATAGGTATTAGCCCATATCACCCCTGCGCGCAATTGCGTTGTGAGGTTAAATATTTTACTTCCTTTGTCGGTCCACACACCGGCACTTAATCCATAAGGAATATTATTTGCTTTTTCGATGACCTCTTCAATGGTTCTGAATGTTTGTATACTCAGTACCGGTCCAAATATTTCTTCTTGTACAATGCGATGACTTTGGGAAGTATGCAAAAACAAGGTTGGTTTGCAAAACAAACCTTGGGCGGGTAACTCACATGAAGGTTGATACATTTCGGCCCCCTCTGCAATACCAAGCTTAATGTATTGTTGAATGGTATTGAATTGTTCTTTTGAGTTGATGGCTCCTATGTCTGTATTTTTATCGAGCGGGTCACCTACGATGAGGGTGTCCATGCGACGTTTTAATTTTTTGATGACGAGTGCTGCAATATTTTCCTGTACAAAAAGTCGGGAACCTGCACAGCATACATGGCCCTGGTTGAAAAAGATACCATTGACAATGCCTTCTACAGCCTGATCGATAGGTGCATCCTCAAAAATAATATGGGCAGCTTTACCACCAAGTTCTAAAGTTGCTTTTTTAGAAGTTCCGGCAATGGCATGTTGGATGTATTTACCTACAGGGGTACTACCCGTAAACGCAATTTTATTGACCAGGGGATGATGTACGAGGGCGGCCCCGGCATCTCCATAACCTGTAACGATATTCACCACACCATCGGGTAATCCGGAAGCTTGTATGATTTCGGCTAGTTTTAAAGCGGTGAGTGGGGTGCTCTCTGCGGGTTTGAGTACTACGGTATTGCCGGTAGCCAAAGCAGGCGCTATTTTCCATGCGGCCATCAGCAATGGGAAATTCCAGGGAATAATTTGTGCAGCCACCCCCAGTGATGAAGGTTTGCGATTAGGGAAAGCATACGCAAGTTTGTCGGCCCAGCCTGCATAATAAAAAAAATGATTACAAGCCAAAGGGATATCGATATCTCTGCTTTCGCGAATGGGTTTGCCTCCATCCATCGATTCGATAACTGCAAATTCGCGTGCTCGTTCCTGCATCAGTCGTGCAATGCGATAAATATATTTGGCACGTTCAGCACCTGGCATTTTACTCCATACGTTGTCGTAGGCGTTCTTGGCGGCTTTTACTGCAAGGTCAATGTCTTTGGTATTGGCTTGCGCTACACTACTTATTTTTTTTTCGGTAGCAGGGTTAATGGTATCAAAATATTTTTTCGAATTGGGTTTAACAAACTTTCCGTTGATGAACAATTCATATTGTTGCTTGATTTCAATATGATCTGTGCTTTCGGGTGCAGGTGCATATTGCCAGGTACCACTTTTTACTGCGGTCTTCTTGATGGTCACATTATTTTTTCGCATAGAGTATAATAAGGAAGTAAAAATAATGCAATAAATTCAATAGGAGGTATGCAAGAAAAAGACTTTTCATTTTGGTGAAAAGTCTTTTGATTTCAAGGTGTATGTAGCAGAGGGTTTAAAGTCTTTAATTCAACATGAATTTTGTATAGTAATTGCTTGCAATACTATTGATCATACAATGCAAAAAGGTTTTATTTTCAGTGGGATTACCCATAGAAACCCGAAAGGTATTTTGCAACAAAGTAAATGAAGAGGTGTTCAATACTTTGATACCCGCTTCATTTAGATCGTCTATCAGATTAGTAAACATAGCAGTGTCGATTATTTTGATCAGTAAAAAATTACCTTCTGATGGAAATACTTTTACAACATCCTCCGTAAAAAATTGCTTTAAGGTATTGCTCATTATATTTCTTTCCTGTATGATTTCTTGCACACGTCTTTTTGAATCATCCATAAATAAAGGATCAAAAAGCATTTCCTGGGCGAAGGTGAGAGAAAATGGGGTGATAGAAAATTGCAAAATTAATTTCTTTACCATACTTGCAATACTTGCATGTGCACATAAATAACCCAGTCGTAAACCTGCGATTGGAAATGCTTTTGAAAATGAACGAAGCACGATTAAGTTAGGATATTCGTTGATGAGGGGTGTGACATCATCTTGACAAAATTCAGTGTATACACCATCGAGTATAATAAGAGATTGCGGATACATGTGAAGCAAATCTTTTAGTTTATCGATATCGAACCTATTTCCGGTAGGGTTATTGGGTGAAGTGATAATCATCACAGAATCTTCATTGAGTATCGGCATATGATCATAATCAAACGTAAGTTCTTCGGTCAAATACCAGGGTGTATAGGGAATGTTATAGGTTTTGCAATGGTAATCAAACAATGAATAGGAGGGCTGTGCTATGGTGATATTTTTATGGTTTAAGGCAAAATAATTAAGCAGGGTGGTGATAATGGTGGCGGAACCGCCTGCTAATACGATATTTTCAGTTTGTAGATGGCAATACTCAGCAATTTTTGTTTCAATATCGTGATAACTTGCCGAAGGATAGCGATTCCAGTCGGCATGTAAAAGCTTATCCATAACCCTTACTTTTAGGTCGTAGGCTACATCTTTTGATTGTTCATTTTTATCGAGCAATGAAATGCTTTGATGTGTGGAAATGGCTACTCGGCTGGATGCGTTTTGTAAAGTTTGGTTGAAAAATGATGCTGTCATGATAATGATTTTTTTATTTTTTTTTTATGTATGATTTATATGAAGTGCCCTGTTTTTTATTGTGCATACATCACTGCCAATACGGTTTCTGTTTCGTTGGTAAATCCGAGAAATCCTTCTTTGTGATAAGCGATATCTACACCCGCCTCAGATGCGACAGGAGATTTTAGGATTGTGTTGTTGAGGGTGAAGCCGTTGTTTTTTAATCGGTCAATCCAGGCAATGGCCAGTTCATGTTTTTCGAAGCGATCTTTTTCTTCTTTGCCAATCACATCTTCGATTTCACGACCAAAAAACAGTTTTAATCCAGTCTTGTCTTTAGCACTAATATCTAAACGATCGATGACTTTAAAAATATTGTAATAATGATGATAGCAATTCATAAATCGTTTAGAAAAATCTTTTTCAAAATGGTTGACATTGGGTTCAATCAGAATGAATGCTTTAGGATTCAATAGCCTGATTGAATTTATAACCTCGTTGCGATTGCTTGCTGATTGTATATGATGCAAGGCAAGGGATGCATTGACAATGAGGTGTTTGGTATTTTCAAATACACTAAAGTCTACCTCTTCTGCAAAAGCATTCAAACCTGTAAATTGTATTTCGAAACTTACATTTTCTTTGCAAGCGTTGATTTGAACTTCAGCAATTTGTAATGCATCGGCAAAGGGTTCGATACCGATAATATGTAATTTTTTTAAATGAGGAAGTGTTTTGGCGCTTTCTATTACATGTAACATTTGGGTGCCTTGACCTACACCAATATCGATGATTGTAACTTCAGAAGCATTGCCCATGGTTTCTATGATGGCATTGTTGGTGATGAATTGGCTATATTTTACAAAAGGAAATTTTTCAATTAAGATATTAAACAATTGAATTTGAGGAACCTCATCATTTTTTAAATAAATATGCTCATGCACATCACCTGTATGAAAACGTTTGTTGGTGGCATTCATCAATAAAGTAGCTATAAGACGTTGTGAGTCGCTTGCCTGGTGTTGGTTGCAAAAGCTGAATAAAGAGGCAAGTGTTTCTTTACTTACTTCATGATAAAGATTTGATTTGTTGTTTTTAGCAAAAGTGTTTGTTTGTTGAAGTGTAGGAATTTCTAAAGTGTTCATGTTGAATATTATTTTTATTTGATTGATTGTTGTTTCTGATGCAAACATAATGACCGAGTAAAAAGGCTTGGTTTACAACTTAGTCAATGGCGTTTTTTTCGAGTGAATGACAAGTTTTCTTAGTGCGATTATTGTCAATGCTTTCATTGGTGTTTGTATATATACAATTATCAGATTGTATAATATGTGTATTTAGGTTTTGTGAGAAGCATTCAGCTTTGAAAATATGTTTTTCATTTTTATAGGAAAAATGAATGACGCAAAAAATCGAGGCTGTAGAAATTTTGTTTAAAACCTATGAATCCTTAAAAATGGATTTTTAATTTCAGTAAAAATCTGAGTTGTTTTAGGCACTATTCCAATATTTTTCAAACTATACTATAGCTGTATTTGGTACAAATTGCCTTGAAGTAAGTAGATGCAATAGCAGTTAATCAGTTATAAAGAAACTGATGCCTATCAGCGTTAATATACATCCCTTATTTAGTAAATATATATGGTGTTGATATAGGAAATGCTAAACACACATTTCATTTTTTATTTCAGAAGAAATACCAGGATGATCAATACAATACAAACTGCGCAGAAGAAAAGCATATCAAAATTTATTTTTTGTATGCGCTTTTTTCTTGTGTATTTATTTTTATTCATCATGTGAGCGCAAACATACAAGCATGCAAAAGGGCCTTTAAGGGCAACTTAGTAGTTTACCTATTCTATGAGTGATTGACAGAATTACTTAGTAGGATGAATGGCTTTTATATTTTATACAAGAAAGAAATGAAGATTCGTTCAATTCTATACGATTGTATTGCGGCAAGGATTGTAGCGGAAAGCCCGGAAAACGGACATTGCGTGGCTTTGTGTTTGGCTTGGACGTTTGAGGACTTGAAGCGAAAAGCGTGTGTGCCGCCCAAAATATTTTATAACAAATATAGCATGACTGAGTATTAGAACTTGGCAAACAGCTTAAAGAAGTCGTCGCGTTTACTTCGTGAAATACTTATTTCGGTATTGTCGGGCATTAATATATAACCACCATCGCCGCGTACAAATTTGCTGATGTGATTTATATTTACCAGATAGGAATTGTGCACCCTGAAAAAATCTTTGCCTGCTAAAGTATCATCAATATCTTTTAAGGTTTTAGCCACCAGTATCTTTTTATTATTGTTCAAAACTACCTGTGTATAATTGCTTTCGGCCTTGCAATACATAATTTCATGTGTCTGCACAAATATGAGTCCGTCGTTGGTACTTAATGCAATACGATCCACCTGCTGACCTTTATTCAATAAGTTTTGAAAAAGTAATTCCATTTGATCTTTATTGGGAGATGCTTTTTTTTCTTTCAGTCTGTTGATTGTACTGACTAGATCATCCGGGTCGATAGGCTTTAGCAAATAATTGAGGGCAGCATGACGAAAGGCACGCACCGCAAATTTGTCGTAGGCTGTGGTAAACACCACTTCGAACGTTTTTGTTTGAAATTTTTCCAACACATCAAATCCATTCATCTTAGGCATTTCTATATCTAAAAATAGAATATCTGGCTGGTGCAATTCAATGGCTTTAAGACCATCCTCACCTGATTGACACATAGCCTTGATTTCTACATCTGGGCAATAGGTTTGCAGGAGCCATTCCATCATTTCGAGGGCGTTTTTCTCGTCGTCAATAATAATTGCTTTGATCATGGTTATAAATAGATTTTAATGTTTACAAGGGTGCCGGCAGGTTGTCCTGCATCATCATACAAATCGATAATCTCAGATACATTTTCAAATTTGTTTTCATCCTGAAAGTTTAATCGCTCTTTGGTGAGTTTCATACCTTCTGATTTTCGAGTAGGTGTATTGGCGTTTTTATATTCTTGTGCTTTCACTCTACCGATGCCATTGTCTTGAATGCTGATGAGTAAGCATTCGTCGGTTTGATGTAAAGTAATACGCAAATTGCCTTGATTTTCTTTGTGCAACAAACCATGCCAAATGGCATTTTCTACATAAGGTTGTATAATGAGTGGGGGCACTTCAATAGTATCCATTTCTACATTTGGGTCGATATGAAGATCAAACGTAAATTTCTGTTCAAAGCGAAACATCTCCATTTCAATATACAATTTTAAAGCTTCTATTTCGTTGGTCAATGTTATCTTTTTATGTTTTGAATTATCGAGTACCAAACGCATCAACTTGGCAAAACGGGTTAAATAAAGCGAGGAGGTTTTAATATCATTTTTGACAATGTACCGATTGATTGAGTTGAGACAATTAAAAATAAAATGTGGATTCATTTGTGCACGAAGGGCTTCCATTCTGGTTTCGGCAATTTTTTTGTTGAACTCAGTTTTGATTTGTTGTGTTTTTTCTATTTGATTAATTCGGTAATGGTAAAGGGCATAGATGATACTGGCGAAAAATAAAATAATGAGAACGGCAAACCAGTTTTTTTTGTAGAAGGGGGTATCTAAATAGATGGCTACACTGGTAGGTTCGCTCCAGATACCGTCGATATTAGCGGCTTTCACTTTAAATACATAATGGCCTCCCTTTAAATTGGTGTAGCTCGCATATCGTCTGCTACCGCAATAAATCCAGTCGCGGTCCCAACCTTCGAGCATATATGCAAATTGGTTGCTCGATTGATTCATATAATCGACACAACCAAATTCGAAGGAAAAAAAATCTTCTGTAGGGTTTAAGGTAATCTCTCCATGGCTATTTCGTTGCATTGTTTTTTCTACATCAAACACCCTAAATTTATCGATATATATTTTGGGTACGGGCATTCTTTTTTCAAGAACCGAAAAATCAACCTTACAATATTTATCTAATGAAGTGATGTAAAATGTATTGGCTCCGCTATTGAAAAGACCGAGGTTCATGGTTGACTTGTCGATGCCAGAGAATTGATTAAACACCCGAAACGTATTTTTTTTGGTATTCATATAAATGAGACCGTTTACTGAATTGATCCAAAGATTGCCATGATGATCAACATTGAGTATTAATATTCGGTTGGTTGGTAAACCTTGTTTTGTGCCAATGAATTGTGCGATGGGTTGAGCGTTTGGTTTTACATGCAATTTTAGGATGCCTTTATCAGGAAAGGCTATCCATACATTTCCCAAATGATCAGCCGTCATAGAAGAAAATCGAAACTTAAGAAGCGCGCTTGTGATCGAATCGGTGATGGGGGTGTATTGGAGGTAACTGCTATCAAAATAGCCTAGCTTCCCTTTTCCACCGACCCACATATGATGATAGGTATCAAAGGTACTCACACTAATGGCAGATGGCACGTTTTTAAATCGCAGGGTGTCATTTATTTTGGGCAATAATTTTTTTGTGTTTACATCTAATAAATGCATTTCTCCTTTCGATGTGATAACCCATACAGGCCCATTCGCATGGCTGGCAAAGGAGCGAAGGGTTATGTATTGCGATGCTTGTTCACCATTAAATAAAGGGTCTATTTTATTTAGTTTTTTTTGTTGTTTATCCAGTAAATAAAGATAGTCGCGTGTAAGTACCCATAGTTGCCCCTTCGCATCTTGACACATATCATAAAGCCTCATATATTCATCACCACTTTTGGGGTTTGACGAAACGGGTAAAGATGTTAATTGTCCTGTTTGCTGATCTAAAATCACCAAGCCATCGCCGATATCAGTTGCAAAATAGGTGTGATGGTATTGAGGGTCTTCGATTATTTTTTGAATTAAAAATGAGCCTTTACTTTGATTATTTGTGGTGGCTAGTTTTTTAAAATTAAATAATCTGGTAAAGGGATTGTATTTTAGGATTTGAAAATTTTCAAGCACAAACATCACCTGACTTGGAGTAAATAAAATTTTTGATGCATAATAATCTTCGGTGTTTGCGTTTTCTCTAAATTGAAAACTTCCATCCTCTTTATTGAAAATACCCAGTCCACAGTCGCCACTACCTACCCATAATTCTTTTTCGTTTTTAGGTGCTAGAAAGCTTATATTGTTATTGAGAATCATGCCACCCGCTTTCACTTTATATTTATGCACGGTAAATTTTTCGGTTTGAATATCAAAGTACACAATACCACCACCGATTGAAGCCAGCCACAATCCTTTTTTTGCTTCGGGCACCAATGAGCCAAAGCAGTCTACACGTTCATTGTTTTGGCCAAGGGGACATTTTTTGTAGACCAGCTTACCAGTGGCTTTGTTATAATGATATAAGCCGTTGATGGAGCAAATCCACCACTGTCCGTCACCGGCATCATAGATATACATGGCGGTATTAAATCCAGCTGCAATTCTTTTTGAATGGGTGGTATCTAAATCGGGAAGATTTTGTTGGGTAATGCGACTGGTATTAAAATCGAAAAAGCACAAGCCCTTACCTGTTGCACTAAACCAAAAACCTTTATTGTCTTCAACCAGCAGCATTTTAATATTTTGCTGTAGTATGTTGGCGGGGTCATCTTTTGCTTTTGTATAATGAATAAAACGTTGATGTGTATGGTCGAACTTACTAACGCCACCAATAGAATAGGTAATCCAAAGATTTCCTGTTTTGTCAAGATAAAAGTTTTGACCATTGTCGTCAAGGATCGTGCTTGAATCTGTATCATCATGTTTAAACAATTTGCAACTATAACCGTCGTAACGATACAATCCATCGCGTGAGCCAATCCACAGATAACCGATAGAGTCGAAAGCGATTTCGTTAATCCAATGATTATATAATCCATCTTTTTCGTCTACAATGTCGAAATGTAAATCTTCAATACGTTGTGATTTGAGTGTTTGCGCAATGCAAATAAAAACCAGCAAACAAAGCAGGGTTGATAGCCTTTTGAATATATTATTTTCCGCTTTTCGCTTCATTGAAATAGTCGTAAATATACGCATATTCGCTAAAAATCATAGTCTTTTGCTTTTATAGCAGGGCTTGAAAATGAAAGGTAGCAGGTTTTTAATTTTGTTTAAAGAGCTTGTTTATGTGGTTTGAAACAGGCATTTTAAAATTATACAGTATGATTCAGTTAAGTATTTTATTATCTGTAAAAAATGCGTTTTCATAGAAGAGGGGAGTTGTGAATTGACTTTTTTTTGTTTGTTGGAGAGTTAGGATGTTTAATAAATCTTCAAGGTTTTTGAAGTGGATTGTTTTGACAATGAGTAAAAACTTTTTCTTTAAAATACGATTCCTTAGTACGAAAAATGAAATGAAAATATATTGAAGATTATGAGAGAATGGAAAATGTAGTTTATAAGGTGAATCTATTTTTATTTTACCTTCCATTCATAAATTCCTTACATATAATCTCAATATTTTTGTCTTACTTTAAATTATTCACCATGAATGAATTCGTTAAGTAAAAAAGATAGAGTTATCCCGCAACCCATCACTTTTATCCGGAGTTAGGGCTAATAGCATTGATGTTTCGTCTCCGATTCATCGGTTGCTGATAGTGCTTAAATACTATCTGAAAAAATTATTTTATTCAGAAGGCATTTACGGGGCACATTATGCGCAGAAAAAGTTGAGCATTTCTGTATGCAGGAATTCATCGCTCATCTGGCCGGTATATAAACCCAATTGAAAATGAAAATTTGAAGTGAAATACAAAAAGTTAAATTGAACATCCTCTGCCGTAACTACCACTAGCACTTGTACACCGCTGATTTTACATTATTTGGTCCTGCTTTTGCAAATACTTTTACTGTGTGTTCGTGACTTTAGATTGTTGACTTGGATTTTTTATTACTCATAAATTCTAATTCATTTTTTAGGTAACCTAACAACCCGCCGAACCAACTTGCCAATTCATTCTCGTTATCAATTGTATGAACATGCTTTTTACTTTTTATCCAATCTCCATTCATTGCAAAGTGAAACTTACTCAAGTCGATGATTTTGTTAATTTCCTCATCTAAAAATGTAACAAAGGTTTCTTTATGTTCTGCCAATAGTTCTGTGAATTCCTTTGCATTGTTTTCGACAAATTTATTGGTTAAAAAATGCCAATGTGGTTGTGGATGTGAATTGTTTCCATCTTCATAGTCATCCCATTCTGCTCTGAATAATTGTTTTTTAATGGGGTCGATTTCTTCACCTTCAAAAACGGATAATGATACAAGGCTTCCCTTTGGGTTTAAAAAGTGGATTTCAACATATAACCAAAAATCAGAAAACCACTTTATAACATTGACACTCTCTCCATCATTTCCATAGCTATTGTATGCGGTTGAAGTACTTTCACTCATTCTCAATTTCATAACTCTATTTGTGTGTCTGACTAAGGAGAACGAAGTCCCACCATCCATTATAAAAGGTTGAGTCGCTTTATTAACGGCACTTATTACATCTTCTGGGTTTAACATTATTTAGTTTGAGTAGGGTAATAGATTAAAACAATATCATTAATGATAGATTTTACATAATCATCCCCTGCAGATAATCTTTTTCCCAATTCGATCATTTTGCTATAGTAGTCCCCTTTTCTTATTTCCTCTGAATGAGTATTTGGAATAGGTATTTGTTTTGTGCTTTTTTTGCCTAAGTCGTACCATTTGCCACCAGCTAGTTCTTTCGAATATATTGCCAGTAATTTGTCAAAGAATGGGCTTGAAAATAAGGCTAGATAAAAGTAATAGTCATTATCAATAAGTTTTTTCTTAGGATGCCACGAATAACCTCTCTCAACTACATACTCGCCTTTTAAGTCAATTGCGAAAGAAGTCGAATTTCCAAATTCAGTAGAGATGAGTTTTTTATTCTTTTCAAATTGCCAGTTTCTAGGGCGAGTCAATTCCCACCAAACTTTAATTCCTGCTCTAGTTTCTAAATCTTCTTTGTTAGGTAATAGCGTATTATGATAGAAAATTGGTACAATTTCAGCTAAATCCGCTTCATTTAAAATACTAAGTCCGTCCTTGTTATAAGGAAACCATATATAATTTCCCTGTGACAAAAAACCGTTTTTTATAGAATTATTTTCGGTGACTGGTCTAAAATGTTTTTTCTCTACCTCAGGCAAATTCAAAAAATGATCTACTGAGATTTTAAAAACATCGTTGTTGCCAGTTCTAATTCCTTGCTGAACATCAAAGAGTTCACTTACTGTAGAAAGTTTTCCTGCAGCAATATGCATCTTTAAACTTCGTATTAAATTATGTTCATTTAAAGAAACAGGCTTCCAAGTGTCCTTTATTACTGGAAATTGCGAAGGTTTAAAAATACTAAAATCAATTCTGTCTTTAGACGATTCATCTGCACATTGCATTTTTCGCAATTCCCTTAAAGCATTGTGGACTATTCCTTTTTCATTACGGGTCCATAACAAAGTTGGCAAAGTTCTATCCTTAGGTTTTTTACCAACAATAATGCTTATATCAGTCAGGGCATCTTCAAAAACAAAATTTCCAAGTTTGCCCACTAATTCAAAATTGAATATTGATTCTACTTCATGTCTAAGTTTTTGATAATAATCCGCACTAAAAACAGAAGTAGGAATAACACATCCTAGAACACCATTTGCAGCAAGATGTTTAATGGCTCTATAGAAAAAAGCACTCGCTTGATTTGGTCGACCTTTAAAATTTTCTCCTAAAACTTCTTTCACCGCATCTTTATTATCCTTTGAATATAATTGTTCCCAAGAAACGAAAGGAGGGTTCATTAGAACCAAATTATAGTCTTCATCCCATTCTTTAGTTAGTGAATCATCTACTTTTTCAATTGTAAAAAAAAGATTTTCTTTCCATACAGTTCGCTTTTCATATGTAAGTAGAAAATTGGAGGTGGTGACAGCAGTTTCAGAATTATCAAATCCAACTATTCTAACAATGCCCGCATAATTTCTCTCTCGTAATTGCTTTAATACTTCAATTAAAAATTCAGCCGAACCACATGCAGGATCAAATATTTTTATTTCTTCTAAACCATTCAAGTCAATTGACCTTAACGCATTTTCAACAATTGAGCGTGCTAAGTAAGAAGGTGTATAATGGATGCTTGAATACAATAACTCCTTAGTTACCATGGATCCAGAAAAGGTCCCGAATAGGTCTATTTGCGAATCAAAAAATAATACTTCTTTCTGTGCCTCTTGAAATAACGTTCCTGCACTATGACGCAAAATCAAATTTAAATTAGGGGTGATGTTATTTATTCCTTGCTTAAATCGATCAACAATTGCATTAAAGCCTACTGGTAGTTGAAATTCAGAAATGCCCCATTTCGCTTTATCTAAGTGTTCTATATTTTCGTCCTCCATGCTAGCAAGCATTACAAATAATAAATTAAGTGCATTCACTGGGTTTGCTACTTCTGCAGTGTAAGTTCTGAATTGCCGGAAAATGTCAATTACAAAAGGTACTATGTCTTTTTCAGATTTATCGCTATTAGCCACTAAATATTGATAGAACTTATCTATATTATCTTGCACAGAGGCTAGAGGAATACTTTCTTCCTTAATGCCCTTATGCCAATTATATAGCCTTACATTATTTTCATTTACAAGTAAAAAATTTTTAGTATTGCATGACCAAGATTGAGAAAAATAAGTGCTGCTATTATCTGCATGTTCTGCAAAATGAAGACAAAAATTTCCGTTAACGCCATTCAACATAATGAATTTATCATTGATGTCCGGACATAAATGGACAGGCAAATGTCCCAACTTTTTAGTCCAAAATAATATATCAGTCAGTTGCTGCATTTAAATGCAATAATAGTTAATATTTTTCGTCTTTAACAATGCACTTTTATTTTTTTAAAGTCCATGTCGCATTACAAACAACTTGCAAATAAAAATACAAGTCAAGTCATACACTTAAGTACTCAAAGTTCAGCTGACAATCGCAAATCATCGACAACCATAAAATAGGGTTGGACCAATTAATCATAACCTTGCATTGTGCTTAAATAACTGGAAAACAATAGCGGTGGATTCGTTCAGCTAGAAGCCCTAACAGCGTACAAGACCGCTATGCCGGCTGTATCTATGGGCTCAGCAATTTAATCATCCAAAATCAGCGAATAAATGTTATGGTTTATCTATATCTTTGTCTGGCACAGCGCTGCACGCAAACCGTTCTTTTGCATGGCATCAGCAGGCATCACATACCCATATTTGTTACTGACCAGTTTGCTGATAACAGAAATCGAAGAAGACATCATGAAACAGTTTTAACAGTTACCGCTTGGTTTGTATTTTGAAATCGATTACATCTAACCACATTTACCCCCTAAAAGGCCAAATCCTTACCAATAGCTACCAGAAACTAAAAAGTTGAAAAGTATTTTGAGGACAAAATTATATTTGATACTTAAATTTTTTTTATGCCTGGAGTAGATAAATCTGGCCCTTTAGTGGGTGTTGGGGCTGGGGCTTCCAACGATTTTGCCAATGCCGAAGCCAATGCGGGTATTGATTTTCTTGCAAGTGCTGAATTGAAACGTGGATTTAAAACCGATATTGGCATCACCGCTTTTACCAATGCGAGTGCGGGTATTAGCAAATTTGTTGCGGCCAGTATCGAAGGTACTGCCTTTGCTTCTGCACGTGCAGGTATTCAAGGTCAACTCGCGTTAAATCTGTTCAAAGAATTTGGCTTTATCGTCAAAGCCGAAGCGGTGGCAGAAGCGGCTGCAGGGGTCAAAGCTAATTTGGGAATCAATATCGGCGACTTTATACAACTGGCTTTACAAGATAAAAATAATCATGGGCTGCCCATTGAACTATTGATTATGTTGTTAGAAGAAGTGGAAATAGGTGGGGCTTTTTATATTGATGTTTCTGTTTCAGCAAAGGCTCATTGCACAATCTCCTTGAGTGGTACCTTATTGCCCAAGCCGGGTGAAAAGGCGGGATTTAAATTTATGACAAAGGCAGGTGTGGGTCTGGCAAAAGGTGTTGGTATGTCGTTTAAAGCAGGTATTGGGTTTAAAGATTTTAGACGATTTTATGGACGTGCAGTTGACCGAACAATAGAAGAGGTGATTCTTCAAATCGATTCACAGTTACCCCCGCAGGCAAAAGTCATCATGCCTTATCTAAATGCCTTTGCGCCTTTAGCCAAAATGTCGTTGAGAATGTCGTATGACATAGGTGAAAAAATCATCATCAATAATATTGGTAAATCAAGCGATGATGCACAAGCCCTATGTAATGAATGTATTAAAATAATAGTTGAAGAAGTGCAACGCTTTTCATTTGAAAAAATAGCAGCGTATGCATTAAACGCCTTGAAGCAACGTGTGGTAGATTTGTTAAGCGATATGACGGATGATGTTTGGACCAAATTGAAGAAGGAACGACATGAACTCGCAGATTTATTATCGAAATTTCCGAATGAACCATTTCAACCCACTTTGGAAAATGCAACGTATTGGAAAGATTTTATTTTAAAGACAATCAGCTTGCTCCAAAAGCTTTTTATAACAGTCACTTTTGATGAAAAATTGATTGAGCAAATGACTATTTTGTATTGCAGTGCTGAATTAAGTATTGAAGCCATCAGGGCTAAAGTCAATAAAGCAAGTGCATACACTGTGGTAGCAGGCGTTGGTACTACACAGGTGAATAATGAACCTTTCAAAGGATTACTTGATCCTCAGCCTCCACCATTGATTAAAGAGGCGTTGAATACAACATTAGACAGAGCCCTTGATACCGATATCGATTATACCGATTTGCTTGAATATATAGTAGACGATGTTTTAATCGATCAGCTGCTGAAGCAAATTCCTGCCATGAAAGCTTTTATGGATATTTTTAAAGATGACTTTAATCATTCTGAACGGGAAGTATTGAAGTTGTTTTTGAATAGTGTGGGTGCTTTTATTCAAGACGAACATGGCATCACCATGCCAAAAGATACCTTGAGCGTCATGGTTCGAAGCATTGATAAATTCATGACCGATAAATTTAAGCATGTCGTATTGGTAGAAATCAATAAATACATAACTGACCCTACGCTTAAATCGTATTTGGATGAAGTGTTTCTCACTTGTGTTATTTATACAAAAGATGTGGCACTCAAGGCAGCCCTCGAATGGGAAACAAAGCCTTACACCAACGACGATTTTACAGAGGCTCTTGCAGGTGTCATGATGATGTTTTTAGGAAGAACCGTGGTATTGATGAGTGATACTTTATTGACTGCAGCACAAAATGAAGTCAAGACCCTGTTCGAAGGGGTGGCTATAAAAATCGAATCCAATCATCGTGATATTGCCCCATTGAGACCCTTATTACAAAATGATGAAGCAAAGCAACTTGTGGTCGATACATTAAGAGTGGGTGCTGAGGTGCTTGGTCCTTTACCTGACGACAAGCGTAAACGATTGAGAATGTCGCTTTACCAGATCTTTGAAGTGATGAGGCCAGGAGAAGAAAAAGAACTGCTGGAGGAATTAAGCAATCAATTTTTTATTCCTAATTTTAAAGACATAGAATCATTAACCAAAGAATTGGCTGAAATCGCCAAATACCGTTTTGGACTTTTTGCTGAAAAAATATTGCTTACACTAGGCAAATTTATTTTGGAAGAATTAGAAGCACTATTTCTTTTTTTAACAGACTTAATCATTCATTGGGAAAAAAATTTGGTTGATGCCCTCATTGCAATTGCCGCAGCATTAAAATCGATTGATGTTCAGTTAAATGCATTGAATACAGCTATGCTTTCACAATATCAACGCCTGCAAACTTCCTATGATCGGTTTATTGCAAAATTAAATAGTACAGAAATTAAAAATGTGGTGAAGGGTGAAATGGTTAAACGATTTGTGGCTACAGCCGAGTTGCTTTTGAAAGACCAACAAGCTTACAAACTACTTCCCAGAAATGCCAAAACATTGGCCGAAAATCAATTACGGACTGCTGTTGCGGGCTTGTTAGACAGCCCAGTACTGACACCCATATTTAATAGTATCAATGCTATAGGTCAGGAGTTAGAGGGGTTGATGCCAGAAGCAAAAAGGTTAAATCCGAATCATCATTTGGGCGAACAATTTTTAGATTTGGTATTAGATAAAATAGAAGAAAAAATAAGACGCCATTTTAGAAGTACCAAGCCATCGATACAAGTTTCTATCCGTTTCTCCTATACAATTCCTGAAGTGATCGTTACACCAGCGGTGCATATACCTGCAAAAGTAATTACACCGGCAATACATATACCTGCAAAAGTAATTACTCCTGCTGTTATAGTGAATGGTGTGGTGGTGGTGCCTGCAATCATAAGCCCTGCTATCAATACACCAGCTGTGATGTCGCCAGCCGTTCATATTCCAGCGGTAACTACACCTGCACAAACGATTCGTGTGAATATACCTTTGGGAAAAATTGAACTAAACATTGATCCATTTATCATTGCACTCAGGGACGCAATTAGTGCATCTAATTTTTATCATGATGCCATGAATCAGGTGGTTATAAATCTGGGGGGATATCTTGCCAAAGTAACGGAAGTTGCCATTAAAGAATTGCAAAAAATGGACACCCAAAAAAGACAATCAAGTATTTATAAAATAGCCCAGGAACTGACAAGCAGTCCAAAAGAGATTAAAATAATAACGCCCCTGCAATTTATTAAATATCAACATGAGGTGCCTGTAGAGATACAATTAAAAAATGTACATGCTTCATATCTGGGATTGAATGAAGATGAAATACAACGTGTATTTATTTTTGTGAATGGTGTGGGAATTGCACCTTCCTCTTTGAAAGCCACTGAAATCAGTACTGTGCTTCAACGAAAAGTGCCGCTTACCACCTTCCGGTTTAACATTAAAACAAATCAATTAATTGAAGGGCTTAACTTTTTGACAGTGGCAATCATCGACATGAATGGAGTGATGCAACAACAGCTTGTACGGTTTTTATATACTCCACAAAACAAGCCTGTCATGGAAAATATGATAACTCAGTTAAAACGTAAAAACATCAATCAACAACTGGCAGAGATAAAAAAAGTGGCAGGCGAACAACATTTATCAACCTTTAAAAATATTATCAAATGAGTCAACTATCAGGCATTGCAATAGAGTTAGGAAATATATTAAAAAGTGAACAACTCAATTTTAGTGGTTTTATTTCAACGGATAGACAAGATGCATTGGATTTAATCAATGAATTAGAACTTAAAAAGGTCGATAATATTTTTAAGATCGATACAAAACTATTTATTGACCGAATGAAGAAGTTGGTAGAAAATCCATTTATGATTAACCAGGGTCGTTATGGCTTATGTACCACAGCCACTTTTTTATATGTCATCATCAAAGATTTCCCGATACAGTTTGTGCAATATGGGTTTCAATTATTAGCTACTGGTGCGGGTAAAATAGGGTCACTCAATATACAACCTTCGAATGATTTTAAAAACGCTAAATTTGAAGACATTCAAACGCTTGAAGCTACAAAAAACAGAGCTTATATTGTGATAGACTATCTGTTGTTGGGTGCATTACGAGATGCAAAAAATACATTTTTTGATATTGAACTCAACGATGATGATTTAAATGATATTGATAATGTAGGATATAGTATCGTATCAAAATTGTTAGATTTTGATGCCTACGGAGGTGTGAATGCCGATTTGGAGTATTGGTTTAATGAAACCAAATTGTACAAAAAAATTGTGTACAAAAAAGCGTTGGATAAGGACCCTGAAAAAGATTTAGACCGGGCTTGCCGGGCCAATGAAACCATCATACTCGATATTTACACAGAAGGCGATGACATGAAATTATTAAAAAAAGTACCCGATAAAATAACAGGCCATAATTGTACGATGTTATCAACAAAAATCAGTTTTATATCAACCACTGGCGACATAATGTTTCATGCAGTGTCATGGGGTAAGCGTTTAGGTGTCGTGATAAACCCTGCTGATTTTAAAGAAGCTTTTATGGGTTATTTCGAAGTCAATCGATTGTAGTTTTTAGTATGCATTCTTTCAACCCACAAAATACATATCTACTTCGCCTTTGCCTTTTACACTTATTTTGCCACGGTATTCACAGGCAAATAAATCTTTCACTTTTTCATAGGTGCTACCACTGATATTTACTTTGCCAGGCATACCAGCACTCTCAATTCTGCTGGCGGTATTCACCGTGTCGCCCCATATATCATATGCATATTTTTTAACGCCAACAATACCAGCTACTACGGACCCCGAGTTAACCCCAATACGAATTTGAAATTTAGCATCACTCGATGCAATATAATCGCGTATAGCTATAGCCGCTTTCACTGTACGTGCTGCATGATCGGCCGTGGCATGCGGTAAGCCACAAACCGCCATATAAGCATCTCCGATGGTTTTAATTTTCTCAAGACCATACGTTTCAATGATGGCATCGAAGGCGGTGAAATTCTTATGTATTTCGGCTACTAAATCGGTGGCACTCATTTGTTCGCTGATGCTGGTAAAGCCAACAAAATCGGTAAACAGCACCGTCACTTCGTTAAATTGTTTGGCTTCAGCTTCACCTGTCTTTTTAAGCTCTTCAGCCACTTCCTCAGGCAAGATATTCAGCAATAGGTCATCACTTTTTTTCTTCTCTGCTTTTATTACTAGGGTAGCTTTATCTACTTCTTCTTCCAGTTCTTTAGCTCGGTTTCTAAGTCGTCGGCTATTCCATTGCACAATGCCAAACATCAATAATACTGCCATGATTGAATAAGCAATTTTTGCCAATGTACTTTTCCACCAGGGGGGATGTATTTTAAAAGGATATGATACCGTTTGGCTCCACTTACCCGCACTGCTCATTGCTTTTACTTGAAAAACATATTTGCCATAAGGAATGTTGCGATAATCAGCTTTGTTTTGTGTACTTCGTTCGCTCCACTTATCATCTAAACCTTGTATCCTAAACTGGTATTGCATATGTGCTTGTCCACTCAAATCAAGGGCACTAAAGTAAAAGCTTAAGTGATTTAAATCATAAGGAAGATGCAGATTTTCAGGATAGTTATTAAATGGCGTTACATAATTAAATTTTATTTGATCTATTGAGGGCAACCTCAATCGTATGGCTGAGGTATCGCTAAGATGTCGGTAATCAATATAGGATTCGTTGATTTGAATATCATTTAATTGTATCACAGGTATTTGCTCGGGTGTTTTGTAATGTTGAATGTCGAAGTGAGTGAGTCCTTTGCCAGTGCCCCACCATGCATATCCTTGTTGATCGATGCATGCTGCATTCAAAATAAAATCATTTGCCAATAATCCTTCTTTTTTGGTAAACACCATACAGGTGGGTTTCTGAAGAAGTTGTGTTTGGTTGGTATCGTTTGTTTGTCTACGAGGTAAGCTAAAATAGGTAAGACCTTTTTCTGTACCAAGCCAAAAATTTTCTGCATCGGCACCATGTGTTGTATCTTCCAATATACTCCAAACAATATCGCTACTGAGTCCGATGTTTGTGTTGTACACAGTCATTTTTTCTTCCCCACCATTTACCCCTGTGGCTTCATATTTGCAAACACCGCTTCCATCTGTTCCCATCCATAAATTTCCTTTTTTATCTTCGATAATGTTTAAGATGGTATTATTGCAAAATCCTGTTTTTGTTGAGTAATGAGTAAAACGATTGATGGCGGGTTCAAATTTTGTAAGCCCACCTTTATAAGTACCAAACCATAAGTTTCCATGTCGATCTTCTTTGGTACACATCACTGTATTACTACTCAGACCCGAACCTTCGTTGTATTGGGTAAAACAATTTCCATCGTATTTTGCTACCCCTGCAAAGGTGCCAAACCAAATATTTCCTTTTCGATCTTCATAGATATGCCAAACGGTATTGTCGCCTAGTCCATCCTCAGCTTTGAAATGTGTAAATAGATTTTTATTTACTTCGTATCGCGTTACACCGCCCCCATCGGTACCAAACCAATAATCACCTTTTTGGTCTTGTATCATTTGTTTTACGATATTGCTACACAACCCCTGCTTTTCGGTATACTGTGTAAAGGTCTGTGTAGCAGTATCAAATTTATTAATGCCTTTACCAAAAGTGCCAAACCAAAAGTCTCCCTTTTTGTCTTGTAATATACTACTCACCATTGAATGACTGAGTCCGCTACTTTCTTGAAAATGGGTAAAGCCTCCCTTACTGATATCAAATTTATTGATACCCCCTCCAAAAGTAGCAATCCATAAATTGCCATTTTGTAGTTGCACAATATCATTCACTTTATTATTACTCAAGCCTTCTTTTTCGGTATAATGGGTAAATGAAATGCCATCAAATTTGTTGATGCCACCCCCACTGGTCCCTATCCACAAATTTGCTTCACGATCGAGTATTAAGGCACTGATGGTTTCATTACTAAGTCCTTCTTTTTCGGTATACGTTTCAAAATAATGGCCATCATATTTTATCAATCCAACATCAGTGCCAAACCACATCACGCCCTGCGCATCTTGCACGATGCTTGAAACGGACTCACCTTTAAATCCTTGTGATTTGTTATAAACCATAAAAGATTCTCCATCAAATTTGCAAATGCCATCATCACCCCCAAACCATAACTGTTTGTCTTTGTCTTGAAACATACAATTGACAACATTACTTGCTAATCCATGATTCTGAGTATATACCGTAAAGGTCTCATTGCCTGTTTTGCCATTTGATGCATTGTATTTGCTAACCCCGCCACCATCTCTTCCAAACCAAATATTGCCAGCATGGTCAGTAAGCATACATAAAATGGTATTATCGCCCAAATCAGTTTCCTGGGTAAAAATGGAAAAGGAATCTCCATCAAAATGTACAATACCTCCGCCAAAAGTGCCAAACCAAAGTGCATTATGTTTATCTTGTAAAATACAAGTTACGGATTGACTGCTTAGTCCTGATTCAATATCAAAATGGGTGAAATGTTCGCCATCAAAACGGCCAACCCCACCACCGTCACTGCCAAACCAAATGCCTTGTTGTAAAGGGTTGGTATTTTCATACAAACAAGAAATATAGGAAGAGTTAAGCCCTTGTTCTACATCGAGGTATTGAATATTAATATTGGCATTGTCTTTAATCACTGGCAAAGATGCTTTTACGGGTTTGGGCATTTTGCATTTTACTTTTTTATAAGCTGCAGGTGTTTGCTGGGGTTTTAAAAAGGGAGCCACGCCTATACGATTGGTTTTGGGATTGCCCACTTTTATTTTTGTTGGTTTACCTGTAATGTGCATATTGTTGTTGAGCGCAACGATAGTGGGTTTGCCAGGGGTTACTTTTTTTAGTTTCTTTTCATCTACTGGTATAACTGTGGGAGGCTTGATGCTATCTGTTGGTATCACCATGCCATGAATGGGCAAAGTGACAGGTTCATTTTGGGAAAGGTAATCTATGGATGAATGATTGTTACAAGCATTTAAAATCATCATTCCCATAAAAAGAGAATAAACAATAAAATAATGAAGGGTTTTATTTTTGATAAAAAATATCATTGGTCGAATATATAAAAATTCGTTGCGAATACCAATCATACACATGAGGTACTTCAATGTGCATTTTATAGAAGCGTTTAATTAGGCTCTTTTATGAATTTAAAATTCATCGTTAGAAAATAACAGCAAGGTGATTTAGAAAAAATAAACAGGCATTCACTATAATCTAAAAAACAATTGTATTTTGTCCACTTAAATATGATGATGATGAAATTATTTTCTCCTTTATTTCTTGTAATGTTACTATGTCATTTGTTTGCCTGCAATGAAGAATCCAAACCAACTTCAGTCGAAACATCGCCTGTTGCCTTTACACCGCTCTTGCGAAGTTATGTCAAGACTGATACGGTTCGTTTTACACATGACAGTAGTCGTATGGCAGTGATTGGACTTTTAACTCCAGGCAATATTTATCTTGAAGATTCGAGTCGCAAAGTAGCGGTAGATGTATTGTATTATATCAAGGGTAAGCAGGTGTCGGCACATACCGATACATTTAATACCCATGATGAAGAGGAATTAAGTTATTATTTTGAAGGCATGGATACCAGTGGCAATGGTTGTGAGCGATTCTTTACGGTCAACTTTGGATACCCGGCATGTGGGTATACGCAATGGCATCTTACATTTTTTGCAAACAATACGGCTTGCTATTTTGTATGTCGTCATACCTCATCAGCAGATGGGGCCTGGGGTAGTGGATTAGAATTTTTTGATGCTTGCGGAGCGAAGTCAGATACAGAAATTCGTTCAGCGATGGTAAGCCGTGGCTCTGAAGTAGACACGGGTGATATCATTACCGTATCCTATTCTGACTCTACTTTGTATCGTTTTGATGGCCAGGTATGGAAAGCCGAGTCACTCACACCCAAAGACAAAGTTTATCGTAGTTCGAAAGATAGCTTGTACTAAAGAGGCGAATAAGGGTGTGATTTTATGTGAGTCATTTCAACACCTGGAAACCTGTGGCTTTGTGAGTATCACACTGTTCTGAATTTACCTTATTGGGTGGTGTTCCACCAACCAAATAAAATGTCTTTTAGTCTTTTGAGCCCTAGAACGAATACTAGCAAATACTTCTTTCATTTTACACTTGAGAATGAATGTATAATACATAATTGCAAATAAAATTTGTTAATGAACCGGTTTCAATGAATATTATTAATTATTTTGCAGTACCAATACCGATCAAATATGAAAAAACTATTTTCTTTATATCTGGCAATATTGTTTGCCTCCGTTTCATTAAATGCACAACATTCTTTAGAACAAATTGACCTGAGCCCTATAGTTGGTTCAGCAGTGAATACCTTTCCGATGTGTATAAATAATGCAGGATTCGTATGTGGTTACTATGCTACTGCTATGCCCGATACTACAGGTTTTGTAATTACACCTCAGGGCAAAATCATTGAAATTACATGGTTAGTGACAGGTGCGGGTACTTATGGCATAAAAGCAGTTAGCATTAATGACAGCAATATGGTGCTGGTAAACTATACTGATGCATCAGGGGAATCGAAATTGTACAAGGTGAAGGTAGATGAAGTTTCGATAGTAAACAGCTGGCCTATCGTTAACAACCTAAACCAAAGTTATGTCAAAGCTTTTCATATGAATAATAAAGGGGACATCACCGGTTGGTATCAGGGAGGTGTGAATAGGTGGATGTTTACCCTTCATGACGGAACGCCTCCTGCCGGATTACCTGCCTGGAATGCCTGGCGTTACCATATTGGCGTAAATCCAAATTATACGTATTACAATACCATGGCGGGTGCGATGGATACAAACAGAATCGCTACAGGATTCTATATTGATGGATTAAATAATATACCTGTGTTATATGATGAAGTGGGGGCTGAATTTTATAAACTGAGCGGAAGCAACTGGTGCCACCCCTGGGGCAAAAATAACAGTAATAAAATTGTGGGAGAATATAAGAATGTGAATGGTATTCTGAACGCATTTGTAGCAAGTCCAACCTATACACCAGGTAATTTAAACAGTGGACAATTAAACATGACTTCGCTGGCAAGTATTTTTCATAGTAGTTATTATCAATCTGTAGCAAGAGGCATCAATGATAAAGATGAAATAGTAGGTTCGTTTATCGACACCGTAAATGGTAATAATTATGTTGGGTTTATTTACCGACCCAATACACCTGAGTACAAAATCTATAATTTCGATTTCAATAAGCATGTATGGCCAATGAAAAACAGTAGGGGGAATCCCGGCTCCGGAAATGTGTGGACTACTAATTATTATGGTGGTGCAAACTATGGTACTACTGATCCGTTTGCAAATAATGGGTATCCACTGGTAGAACCTCATATACTTGCGGATCCGCAAATCAATACCTTCATGACTGCTAAAGGATACAACAATGGGCTTCCTGATTCTGTATCTGTTGACTGGAAAAGCTGGATGGAGGAGATTGAAGGTTCATCTTATTATTTAACGATGGCGCAAACACCCGTACTGATGCCGGCATACCGATACCTACACAAACGAAATTTGTTTTTGAAATACATCGAGCGGGCCAAGACTTTCGGCGGCATCTGCTATGGATTTGCAGGAGCATCGTCGATTCATCTGGCAGATGACAACTATCTAGATAATACCTATGGTATTGGTGCAAGCAAAGATTTTTCTACTTATGATAATCAAAGCAAGGATGCGATTTCCACTATTGTACGATTATTTAAGAAGGCAAGACATCCTTCTTTTGCCCAATATTTTGTTGACCAGAAAGACAATATCAAACCATGGGAAGGGAGTTACAGGGCTAAAAGGACCTGGATGGATAAGGACAGTCTGAATTACAGACAATTATTAATTGGTTGGTTTCGCAATTATGATCAAAACAATAATCTCCAAATGTCCTATCATGCTGTTTTTCCATATAAAATTAAGACCCCGCAAAAACTTCCTTTTTTTCACAATAATGTACAGAACTATGACACTATGTATGTGTATGATTCAAACTTTCCTACTGATCAGAATGAGTATTTTTTGCTCAAAACAGATAAGGTACTCAATCATGTAGATTCGGCTTGGTCTCCTAATCATTACCCAATACCGCTTTTTTTTGTAGCATTTAATGAAGTGTCCAACAGTGATTTGATGTCTGTTACAAGCACTCCCTTCAAAAAGAGCAGAGCGCTTGATTCTATTGCGACCATGCGTATTGGGCCAAACGCCAATTTCCTGATTACTGATGCCGCAACACAAAACACAGCTTATATGGATGCTACAGGATATCACTCATCCATCAATTCCCTGATGCGCTATGAGGAAAAAGCAGAAGAGCCGAGCGGTGTCCGTGAGTTTCTTAGAGATACCATCGCAGAATTGCAGATAAGCACTACCGGTTATATAGATAGCTTAATGTCTTTTTCATTTGATAATGATCAAGTTCAAATGAGACTATTACGAAAAGCGCAGATGACAGAAACCGATTACAGCACCATCAAAAACAGGTATGTCAGCTATGGCAATCCCGACAATGTAACTAAAGATATTATAGCAAGTTTTTCACAACTCGATCCTACTTTGCCTACGGGTTGTTTGATTACTGTCACAGGGCTTTCATTGCCCCAATACGATTCTATCATCACCATTAACCCAGCAAATTATCAATATCAGATCATTCATCCATCAAATGACACCTTGAGTTATACTGTAAATGTATTGGCTATTTATAACGATACCGTAAAACAATTTACAGCCGCAGGTATTCCATTTACCGGACCCACCTCACATGTTATTGATCCCTATTATAATGGACCACAAGGGCCTCAAACCATCATTAAGATAGATAATGGAATTGATGCAATAGACGATGATACCTTGTTTATTGTTCAGGTGCCTTTAGGAATAAATGATGTAAAGGGAAATGTCAGTTACATCAGCCTTTATCCTAATCCATCAAGTGATAAAATGAATGTGCAAATCGCTAAGCAATCCAATGAAGATTTTCAAGTTGTGTTTACAGATATATATGGCAAAATGTTATTGAATGAGCCTGTGAAGCATAAAATGGGCACCCAAAACTATACCTTCGATATTTCAGCATATAGTCCTGGTATGTATTTTTTAATGGTGTTTGACAAAAACCAGAAAGCATTGTTTGTGGAGAAAGTGATTAAAAAATAGGGGGGCTTTAAGTCCTTGCATTGCGACCTGACTAAGCTGTTTTGAAAACCGCCGATAGTCGTTCGACATTGCAAATGTTGAACTGTGTTCTTAGTATTGAGATATTTTTATTTGGTTGGTGGAACATCAACCAATAGAAAATGCGAGAGATTATTACTATGACATTGAAGGAAAAGTACCCATTAAAAAATTAAATGATTATGTATTATGAAACAAGAAGGACACAGGAAGCCAGCGCAAGGGTAATGCTTCATTCATGAGCCAGATGGATGAAATAAATGTCTTGCTGGCTGCAGCAGCCATGAACTTTAAACGCCGGATTACCCTATCGGTTGGTGTCCCACCAACCGAACTTACTATTTTATTTGGTTGGTGGGACACCAACCAATAGTGAAACGATAGTGTCTTGTCCTAAAATAGGTTTACAATAAAAATGTAAATAATGAACATACAAGAA
>OEIV010000129.1_pt1 | contig 47343 bp, 42 predicted proteins | sample 1539231 | NCBI WGS metagenome assembly OEIV01 (sample SAMN03794762, study PRJEB22550) | activated sludge metagenome | feature: wastewater treatment plant; material: activated sludge; isolation source: Wastewater treatment plant of a petroleum refinery complex | place: Argentina: Buenos Aires ... | reverse complement strand
CTACTGGTTGTTCTACTGGTGTTTCTTCAGCTGCCGGTTGTTCTACTGGTGCTTCTTCAGCTGCTGGTGCTTCTGCCGGTGCTTCTTCAGCTGCTGGTGCTTCTGCCGGTGCTTCTTCAGCTGGCTCAACTTCTGTTGCTGGAGCTCCTGTAGCTGGTTCTTCTGCCGGTTGTTGATCATTTCCTCCCAACAACGATTCCAACAATGGTCCTGCTGCATCTACGGCTGCATCAAGTGCTGGGCCTACCATATCTACTCCTGCGTCGACTGCCCCCTCTGGTATCTGTCCTTCTGTAACAGCTAAACCTACCATTTTAAATAGATTTAATCCCTGTTCTCTTAATTCCTCTGGAACTTCCACTTTGTTTAGTTCCTCTATTATTCTGTTAAGCTGTGCGGGATTTGTTAAAATATTCATCAGTACTTGAGGATCCACCGCTTCTCCTCCTGTTAATATTATCTGTCCATCCACAACTATTTCATAACCATCGGGTAATAAACTTGTTATCGTTTCACCTAGTGCGGTCATTGCCTCAACTGCATTAGGATATGTTTCCCAGCTTCCATCCGGAAGCATTACTCTAAACTCCTGTGCTGCAGCTCCTAAACCTGCTTCATCTACTTCTACAGTAGCTATTGCCGCATGTTTTAATAACTCTCCAATTGGTTTTAATTCCCCAGTACTGATATCTATCTCAACTTCGCCATCGGGCAATGCTTCTACTCCTACTTCTGCTAATGCCTCTACTAATGGAGCATATATTTCTCCTTGCTCTACTGCTTGTTCAAACATTTCTTCCAATCCGTGTTGTGCTGCTTGATCGCTTGCTATTTCCAATACTGTACCTACTATTCCGCTTAATGCTGTCTCAATCTCAGGACTGTCTACTAAACTAGATAAGGTAGCTGGATTAAATGTAGTGGTGAAATCAGGATGGTTTTGACCTGCTGCTTCCTCTGCCGTCACTGAAGCGATACTTACTGAAATACCTTCTCCAATGATGTCCCCTCCTACATTGAAATTAAAGCTTTCCGGTATATATGCTCCTTCAACATCATCTCTTAGTCCCATTTGTTCTAATACACTTAGTATCTGACCTGCATCCAGACTGTATGTACGACTTTGATTATTGTATGTCAATGTAATTGTGAAAAGTTGTGGTTCTGCGTCAGGAGCCGGTAGTGTTTCTTCTGCTGGCTCAACTTCTGCCTCAGCAGGAACTTCTTCAGCTACTGGTTGTTCTACTGGTGTTTCTTCAGCTGCCGGTTGTTCTGCTGGTGTTTCTTCAGCTGCTGGTTGTTCTGCTTCAAATTGTGGTACTTCTGCATCTGTATCTGTTGGTTCACCATCTTCAGGTTGGACATTACTATCTGCTTCATCAAGAGCTTCTGCTCCTGCTGTTACCGCCCCTGCGACTCCTTCTACAATTGCTTTAAACGTATCAATTGTACTTTGAGGAATCTCAATTTTGCCTTCTTCTGTTTGATTTAATCCGACAAGATTGAAAATATTTATGCCTTTATCCTCTAATTCCTGTTGAATTAAATTCAAGTATTTAGGATCTGAAAGTACCTGCACTAATACTTCTGCTGGTATTTCATGTCCCTTACCCAAAACTATATCTCCATTTTCACCTTCAATTACAAGTTCGTAACCATCTGGTAGTAAGCTAGTTACCGTATTATAAAGTTCATCAACTGCAACATGTGAATTTACAAATGTTCCTACACTTCCATCCTGAAGTAATACAGTAATCTCTTGTCCAGCTGCTTCTAATCCACTAAAGTCTCCATTCACATTAGATTGAATCCCTTCTTGTATAAGTCTTCCAAATGGTGCTAATGGTCCAGCTTCTATATTTATCTTTACGTCTTCATTCGGTGCGTTTTCTATTCCAAGTGCTACTAATGCTTTTGCTAAACTTTCATATTTACCTGCCTCAGCCATCGCTGTCTCAAATGCATTTTCTAGTCCCATTTTGGCAGCTTGGTCACCTACTATATCCAATATCTTTTGATATAGTCCTTCTGCGGCATCAACAAGATCTTGATTCCCTGTTAATGCTGCTAATGCTGCGGGGTTAAAGCTACTATCTATTACTGGTGTATTTGCATCGGCATCTGCTCCTTCAGAGGAAATAGTAAAACTTATTCCTGCGATTGAGCCACTAATATTGTCTGGTATATATGCCTCCAATACTTCGTTTTCATATCCTACATTTTGTAATATTTCAGATATTTGAGCTGTGCTGATTCTATATGTTTGTTCAATACCGTTTATATTAAATGTGATTTGCATAAACTCTGGGAATTTTAACTCTTCTTCTACTACCCCAGGTTCAGCCAATGGAGCTTCTGATGTCTCAACGGTTTCTGTTGTGACCTCTGGTTGTTCTTCCACTTCAGCTTCTGTTTCTACTTCTACTTCCTCTTGAGGCTCTTCAGCTTGTTCTGGTGTTTCCGTAACCGTTTCTTCGGGTAACTCTGGTAAGACGAATGGTGGCACTTCTGCTGCTGTCTCAGCTACTTCAGTAGGAATCTGTTCGACAGTTTCCTCTGAGGGTACAACTTCTGGAACCTCTACAGTCTCTGGCGAAGTTTCGGCAACTGGAATTTCAGGTGCTTCGACAGGTACTTGAGCTGTTTCTGTAGTAGTTTGTGCTGTTTCAACTCCTTTCAACTCTAATACTCTATTGATTATTTCTACAGTAGGAGCATTTTCAATTACGGCAGCCACTTGTTTAGCAATAGAACCGTTCATCCCGAATTCTACCGTTAGTAATTCTGCAATATCGCCTTCGTATTGTGCAACCAATTCAGGTGTTATATCACCTAATTGAGCAATCTGTTCCTGAGACAACATCCTGGCTGAGTATACATTTATTATCTGTCTTTCATGTAAAGTATCTTTTTCTTGCTCTGTTGCCAACCTTACATTATTAAGCGTAGTCTGAGAATCACTAATCCTTTGTTCTAATTGATCATCATCCAATTCTTCGATTCGAGATTGCCAATGATCACTTGCAGTATCAACAAATTCCTGAGTTTGTGGTTCACCAGGGGTGGCTACAAATGGAATATTTGCTGTATTTGTTGATGTTACAGGAGTAGTATCCACATTGTTTTCAACAGTGACTTCTTCTGGAAGATTATGTACTTCTCTATTTACTGATTCTAATACTGTATCAAATGCATCATCTAATGTTTGGCCATCTCCAATAGTTAATTCTTGATTTCTCAGTACATTCCTCACCGGATTGAGTATGTTATCAATCAAACTATCGGTATCGGTCGAAACATTATCTGGTAAATCCAACACTATCAATCTTGCTCCTTCCGGAGTACCTTGCATATCTGAGCGAGGATTTATTACATTGAATACTTTCGCTGTGGTTGAAGGGTCATCATTAACTAAGATATACGCTTTTCCATCAATCACTGCAATCGAATTTGTCTCCAATTGCTTTATTGCGCCGTCATCACCATATAAATCATTTGTCATCAAACCGGCATCATTCAAAATTTTACTCAATGATTCTCCAGCGCTTACTTTGAAGGATTCTATAATTGGTTGTTGTTCTTCTTCCGTAGTTGCTTCTACACCTTCGGTTATAACTGGTAACTCTTCAGCTGGGTCAACTGCAGGTTCTACTAGAGGTGCAGTGGTATCTCCACCGACTTCTCCTTCGGTAGCTGCTGGTAACTCTTCAGCTGGGTCAACTGCAGGTTCTTCTATTGGTGCAGTTGTGTCACCTCCGTCTTCTCCTTCAGTAACGATTGGTAATTCTACTGCTGGCTCTTCTGCAGGTTCTTCTAGTGGTGCAGTTGTGTCACCACCGTCTTCTCCTTCAGCAACGGCTGGTAATTCTGCTTCTGGCTCAACTGCAGGTTCTACTAGTGGAGAAGTTGTGTCACCTCCGTCTTCTCCTTCAGTAACGATTGGTAATTCTTCCACTGGCTCAACTGCAGGTTCTACTAGTGGAGAAGTTGTGTCTCCACTAGGCTGTTGCAGCCCTTCCGCCACTTCTACAGCCGACTTCGCAATCTGTATGATTGCTTCTTCAGTGCCTTCAGGAAGTTCATACCCTCCATCTGCTGTTTCTACCAAGCCTACTAATTTGAAAATATTGACATCCTGTTTCTCTAACTCTTCTTGAATCAAATTCAAATGCTGAGGATCAGAAAATATTCTCACTAATACTCGTGGATCTACTGCTTCTCCTTTTTTCAAAAGAATGTCTCCATCAGTTCCTTCTATTGTTAATTCAAAATCATCTGGGAGCTGCTTCATTACAGCGTCATACAATGCCGTTATTGCTTCATGAGAATCTGTATACGTCCCTACTTCTCCATCTGCAAGTGCAATGGTAATTTTTTCTCCTGCTTTCTCTAATTCTCCAACTATGTCGCCCTCTACGTTAGCTTTAATTCCATGTTTTAGTAACTCCCCAAAAGGCTTTAAATCTCCAGTGTTTAGCTCAATTTCAATGTCTTCATCCGGTGCAATTTCTACTCCAAGTTCCACTAATGCCCTCATTAAAGGAGCATAAGTTTCGCCCATTTCTAAGGCTTCTTCCCATTGCTTCTCTAGTCCCCATTTCGCTGCTTGATCACCTATGGTATCTAAAACAACTTCCAGTATTCCATTTCCTGCTGTTTCTAATGCTGGACTATTAAGAAGTGGTTCTAACGCTTTTGGATTAAAAGTTGTTTCAAAATCAGGAGCATCTTGGAGTGATGCTTGGTCAGCTGTATCAGAAGCTATGTGGAAAAAGATATCCCCTATACGAAAGTCTAAACTATCTGGTATATATGCTTTTTCTGCTTCTTCTCTAATTCCTATTTGTTCTAAAGTATCTAATATTGCTGAAGCATCAATCTTGTACTGGTATACTTCTCCGTTTATGGTTAGACTTAATATGAAAGGTTCTGGTTGTGCTTCAACTGTTACTTCTTGTGTTCCTGCAGGAAGACCTTCAGTAATATCTATTGTCTCCTCTTCTGTTAAATCTGCTTCCGTTTCATCAGTATCAATGTCTCGATAAACAAGTGGTCTAACATCTGAATCAGCTACTCTAACTTCATGATCTCCATCATCGTCCATGAGCCTTTGTCTCATTTCTTCCTGACGAGGTGTCAGATCATCATCCATACTAGCTCGAACATTAGCTATGACATCTGAGGAATCAGATGTAGATTTTGTATGCTCAATATCATCAGTATCACTCGAAGTGAATTGATCTACCCTGTGCTCCCTGTTTCCTACAATCCTATCTACTAAATCATCTAATGAATTAAACCCTTTTGAAGCTTGTGAGTGGAGATCATCATATGCATCTGCAAAGTTATCAAAATCATCAAAAGGATTATCTCCATCATCATCAGAATCTACGTTTCTAAATTCATCAACAGCAGTAACAATACCAGCTAATGTGAGTGCCAATCCTACTACTCTGGCACCTGTTACAACTCCAGCTGATGAATTGTCTATTCCAAGACTTCTCCCCACACGTCTTAATTGTCTTCCAATTGGTGTTCTCTGTAATTTCTTTTTCCATAAACTCTTTTCAGGTTGTGCAATATTCGTTTGAACCACTTCTCTCCCATCATGATCTAACTGTTCACTAAGAGCTACTACAGTTCTTTTCTCATATGGAATATATTCTTCTATCTCTCTTTGATATACAGCATTAAGTTCTGAATCGACCTCTTCGTGTAATTTTGTTATATACGAAGCAACAATTCGACTTTTAGATTCTTCCACTTTTTGATCAAAAGATGAGATTGGATTCCCATCTTGATCGAACTTAGGGGAGTCTTCGTCATCTTGTCTACACTGTTCTCTAATAGTTTCAAGTCCTATATACTCAACTTTATTTTCTGGTTTACCCTCTTCTCGGGCTTTCTCTTTGTTTCGATTGTTTACATCTGACACCATTCTCTCAGCAGCATATCTTGTCAAAGTTTCTTCTATTGTTTCCCACCTATAACCGTCTTCAGTTTCGATTTGTTTTACATGATCACCGTAAATTTCTTTATGGATACGCTCAGTTAATTTCTTCACACCTTTAGCTTGTTGATTTTCAGCTAGTTTAATTGCAGCCGGTGTCTGTTTGGAGTTTCTTGCTTCCCGCACTTTTCGATCCGATGCATTATCTAGTAATTCTATTTTTTCCCTCAACTCCTTTGGTAAATTATCTATGTTTACTACTCTTAATTCCGCATTTTCTAAATTTTCCGTTAATTGGGCCACATCAATATCACCATACCACTCTGTTAGACGACTATCTATTCCTAGCCCTTGTGCTGCAGAGCGTAACATTTTGTCATACTGAACTCTAATTGAGTTGAACAAGAATGTGATTTCAGATGATACTTTTGAGGGTTCGCCTGTTGTTTGATCTACTGTACTGTTACGAAACGCCTGTAATCGAGAACTGACGTCAATTAAACCAGATACATCTTTATCAGCATTAAACCCTGCCACAGCTTCATCAAACAACTGAGTAGCAATATCTTGTACCAAATCTACTCCATCCTTACCTAAAACCATATACTCAACTTCTGTATCCTGGTCTATATCCCTATGAACTAAATCCAAACTTCGTTCTTCTACTTTTTCTCTCGAAAAAAGTCCTCTAAACCCCATAGACTGTTTCTTGCGTTCTAAATCAGAGTTTAAACTTACTTTTAGAGATGCTCTTCTTTTTTCGACACCTTCGACAATAGCACCAAAAGTTCCTCTAACAAAACTTTCATATTCAGGACTTTCATCTTCCTCGGTATCTTCCAATAGTTCTATTACTGCGGTCTCCATTGCTCCCCTGGCACGAGCTCTAGGTCCTGCACCTATATTACTGACAGACTCAAATCCAGTACTAAATAGATCTGGGTTAGCACTAGAAGGGTAATAAGTTATAGGAGCCTTTGTTACTTCAGTGATACTAGGAGTACGTTCAGGTAGTGGATCTGGACCAGATAAAGAAACTTTGTCCGTTGGAGCATATTCACGTAGTCTTAATCCTTCCATAATTTTAGAATAATTTAGATATTTTTAAATGGATATAGTTATTAATGATGTCGTAATCTTTCTTTTCCAGTTTTGACTCGCATAGACTTACAAAACTATCAATATCCCCAACTTTTAGTTCCTCTTTTAATTTTTCTTTTTCAGAATCGTTCAATTTCCTAAACAACGATTTCTTAACTAATTCGAAATACATATCCCAAATACCTGAGTCTTCGTTAGATTCTTGATCTAAAATGAATTTATTTGTAAGAGCAGTCCTCAGTTTACTATGCATCATATAAATTGATAAAATCTAAGAATCGGATCACTTTAATTAATAATGATTATATAACACAATATTACTTCTGTGTTATTTAACTAAAGTTAATTAAATCATACAGATTATTGTGAAAAAAGAAAAATTTTGCTATGCGACTTGTTGTTTTTTTCGTTTGAATTTACTTAAACGGTAGAAAAATATAAGATGTAAATGTCATTAAATTAAATATCTTGATTCCAATTATTTACGCATCGACATCAGGAAATGTAGAAGCTACTTGCCAACGTATTTCCGACCTGCTACAAGAAGCAGGATTCAAAACATCTCTACATCGTGCAGAAAAAACAGATATTAGTGTGATTAAAGAATCAATCTTCTGTTTATTTGCTACTTCGACTTGGGAACATGGCGAAATAAATCCTTTCTTTAATAAGCTTCTTGCAGAAATCGAAAAAAACGATTTAGCAGGAAAAACTGCAGGATTTATTGGATTAGGAGATACAAGATACGAACAAGTCTTGTTTTGTAAGGGAATCGATATAGTTCGAGATGCTTTTTTAAAATCAGGGGGAAAAGATGTGTGCTCTCCATTAAAGATTAATGGAGAACCATACCAATATTTCAGTACAACCGTATTAAACTGGACAAATAAACTAATTGGCGTTTTAAAAGATGACTCAAATTGATATCAAAAGGTTTGCAATAAAGTTTGGTGGAGAATCCGGGCAAGGAATAAACTCACTTGGAGAAATTTTAGCAAAAGCTTTAAAGAATTCAGGATACAAAATTTTCGGTTATAGAGAATATCCATCATTAATTCGTGGTGGATACGCTTCTTACCAGATTGATATTGGCAATAATAAATTAGACTCTTCCAGTCAGTTCTGCGATATTCTGGTTTGTTCTAGTCGAAGATCGATTTATCAATATCTAAGAGACTTGAGACCCCACGGCTTACTCATTCATACACTCACTGCCGTATCATTCAAAACTGAAGATCAAGAATTTATTTCACAGAATAGCATACAAGTTAAATATGTAGATGCTTTAACTCTGGCAAAACAAGAGGATGGTAATGCCCTAATGTCTAACATGATTCTACTCGGCGCACTGTCTGAGATTATCGGTCTCGATTTAGCTGCAGTTGAACATATTGTTAGTGATCAGTTCGCGGACAAACCAAAACTTCTAGAAATTGATTTGAAATGCTTAAAAGTTGGCCATGAATTAAATATTGCAGATTATCCACTAACTTTCACTAAGCACGAGGGATGGCATGATTCAAAAATCATTACAGGAAATCACGCAATAGCACTTGGTGCGATTTCCGCTGGTGCTAGAGCTTACTACTCATATCCAATGACCCCTGCATCTTCTATCCTAACTTACCTTGCTGAAACTTCTCACGAAAGTGGGATGTTAGTGAAACAAGCTGAGGATGAAATTACTGCTGTTCAAATGGCACTAGGCTCAATGCATATGGGTACACGTGCACTGACCGGTACATCAGGAGGCGGTTTTGATCTTATGACAGAAACTATTTCACTCGCTGGTATTATAGAAACACCTTTAGTTCTTGTTCTTGCGCAAAGACCAGGTCCTGCAACCGGTCTTCCTACTTGGACCTCAGCAGGAGACCTAAACCTTGCAATTCATTCTGGTCATGGAGAGTATCCCCGAATTGTTATCTCTGCCAGTGATTTTGAAAGCGCATATCTATTGACTCAAAATGCTTTTGATTTAGCTGAGAAATTTCAGACACCTGTAATTATATTGACCGACAAACAAATTGCAGAAGGCTTATATAATATAAAAGAACTACCACAGGATATTGAGATCAATAGATACTTGTTCGCAGAAGATCTAGCCTCAGACAAATACAGCCTTAAAAGATACAAATTCACTGAAAATGGGATTTCACCCAGATGGCTTCCAGGTAGTAATCTCCCTCAATATAACGCGAATGGAGACGAACATGATGAAACTGGAGATGTAAATGAAGAATCACTCAATGCCAAGATGATGTATGAAAAGAGAATGAAGAAATTAGATCTAATTATATCTTCCTTACCAGACCCTACACTTTTCGGTAAGAATGATGCTGATATTACTTTCATAGGTTGGGGAAGTGTAAAACCGGTTATTAATGATGTGCGAAAGATTCTTGAACAAAATGGAAGCGGATTGAAAATTTGTTATTTACACTTTGATTATTTATTCCCTCTCAAAATTGAGTTATTAATGAACATCCTAAATAGTGCTAAACGACCCGTTTTAGTGGAAAACAATTATCTTGGACAACTGGGAAAATTAATTACTTCTGAGACTGGATATAAATTTACCGAGAAGTTACTAAAATATGATGGTCGACCATTCTTTATTGAAGACATATTAAATTTTATTAATTCATCAACTAATGAGTAGTTTGTGTAACACATACTTTGAAAACGATAATGTCTCATTAAAGGACTATTACTCTGATAATATTTACACCTGGTGTACCAACTGCGGTAATTATGGAATCGCTGCAGCTACCAAAAGAGCTTTAGTTGCAGAAAATATTTTACCTAAAGACACATTTATGTGTTTTGACATTGGTTGTAACGGAAATGGATCTGACAAGATTGGCGGTTATAGACTACATGGACTTCACGGACGTGTCATTCCTATTGCTACAGGCGCATCACTTGCAAATAGACGACTTTCTGTGATTGCTTCCGGGGGTGATGGAGCTACTTTAAGCGAAGGAATTGGACATTTAGTACATGCAATACGATCCAACTATAACATCACCTTTCTAATGCACAATAATTGTAATTATGGTCTAACTACTGGCCAAGCATCTGCTTCAACCAGACCCGGAATACCTATGAACTCTTCACCTGATGGAACTACTGCAGATACCATGAACTTTATGAATTTCGTTTTAAGTTTGGGGGCGTCTTTCGCAGCGAGAACATTCTCAGGAAATGTGAATCAAATGACCGAAGTGATAAGAGCAGGGATAAGACATCGGGGGTTCGCAGTAATTGAAATACTTCAGAATTGTCCCACATACAACAAAGATACAACTCACGAATGGTATCAAGATAGAGTTTTTGACACTATTGAGTTGGCAGATTTTGATAATACAAACATAGAATCGGCACTTGAAATCTCAAAGGATTTGATGGAAAGAATTGCTACTGGCGTTATATATATAAATCCTGACTCTGTACCTTTTGATCAGAGGCTGGAAAATAGAAAAGGGTATGCTTCTGAACTTGTCGATGAAGTAAAAAGTTACAATCATGTAAGTCAGGAGCTTTTCAGTAGATTTATTTAAACAGCTGTCACTCAGCGGTTTAACCGCGAAGTCCTGAATATTCCCTCAAACGTACTTATAGTAAATTCGGAATTCCGTGGTCCCTCCCGTTTGGCAGGGCAAGCAAGTCACGAAATGACCTCGAGTATTTCGGTTTTACCTCGCATCTCTCCATGGCTTGACCACGGAGTCTCGAATTATCCATAAATCGTTATAAATCTTCAAAACTCACTTTTACTAGGTTATACCCTCTCGCCCCATTCTCAAACCAAGTAATTTGCCTTGAAGCATAATTCCTGTGAGCTTGTTTAATCTTTGCTTTTGCTTCTTCAAAAGAGCTTTTACCTTCAAGATAATCAACAACTTCTTTGTAACCCATCCCCTGCATAGTTTTACATTCTTTAAATCCTTTTTTCGATAATTCTTTAACTTCGAGTACCAGACCTTCGTTAAACATTTCTTCAACACGATTATTGATTCTCTGGTATAAAACATCTCTTTCAAAGTTCGGATAATACATAATGTGTGGAATCATTTTATTGCTTACTCCCCTAGAATTCCCTACTTTTGCTTGTTCAATTCTTCGAATTAACCTTCTTTTATTAAACCTATCACTTCCGTTCAATTCTAGTGCAACCTTTGGTGCTATATCATAAAGTTTGTCGTACAATTGCTCGACCGAAAGTTTTGTCGCATCAATTCTTAATTCTAAATTTTCCTCAACTTTAGGAAATGAATAGTTATTAATAATCGCGTCAATGTATAACCCTGTACCACCCACTAATATTGGGATTTTCCCATCTTGTCTTATTCTATTTATTAACTCATTTGTTAAAAATTGGAAATCTGCAACAGAAAAATCCTCATCCGGTTCAACAGCATCAAACATATACCCAACAACTCCTGAACTTTTAACCTCATAGGCATCTATTTCGTATACAGATTTATTTTCGTCTCCACCTCTTCTTCTCTTGATATTTCCATTTCTCAATTTAGCACTGGGAAATATTTTAATCCCTAATTCTCTCAATCTCTTAATTTCTCCCTTATTTGTTCCGATATTCATGCCTCTGTATACTTGCATTGAATCAGCATTTATTAATACTGCATTTAATTCTTTTGCTAAATTCAATGCGAAAGATGTTTTACCGCTTGCAGTTGGCCCAGCCACTACTATTAATTCCTCAAAACTGTTCATTGCGTCAAATATACGTTAAATTATATGTAAATAAAACTGTCTATGAAACACTTCTCGTATTTTACCATTGCTAATAGCATTTTCATCCTTGTCTTTAATCTTTTTAATACATTTGGTATCGCATTTCTATACAATCGCAATGATAATTCATTTTATCACTCTGTCGGATTGCTGATTATCATCCGAATTCTATATGTATTAATTCTTCCGTTTGGAACCAAATTTGTAGGACGAATTGGTACAAAATCTGCACTTTTTGTCTCATTAATATCTCTTCTATTCTCAAATTTGTCACTACTGTATCTGAATAATGGCGATATTTTTCTATATATATGGATTTTTTTATCTGCACTATCTTATACCTTCTTCTTTCTACCCATCGCTCTTTTCACTAGTAAATATACTCAAACTGGAACTAGAGGTCTTCAAATGGGAAAAATTTATTCTGCAGTAATATTCGCTACAGCTTTTGCACCTTATATAACCGGAGAAGTATTAAGTAGATACTCGATTAGTGGTTTTGTATTACTCTTGGCCACTCTAATAACTTTTTCATTATTTTTTACCGCAAAATTGGGAAATATCCATTTCTATTATAATGGTGGCCTGAGAAACTTCAGATTCAATAGATCTTTAATTAGAGGTTCATGGATTGAGGCATGTCATTATTCAACCCGAAATTTAAGCATTTTTTGGACTCTTTATATATTCATCTTTTTTGATGAAAATTATGAAAAATTTGGATTGTTGCTAACTGCTATAACACTTTTTTCGGCATTTATGAATGTTTTTGTAGGGAAATATTTAAATCAACACAACAGACGGGACATTATAAAAACCCAAATAATCTTCACCCCTTTTAGTTGGATCTTTAGGATACTAGCGATAAATCCAGTAGGCATTTTCTTTGCGGATGCATTTCATAGTTTAAATAGTTATATTCGTGAATCTGCTGTTGAAACTACTGCTTTTGACCTTATTAATAGAGATGACCATAAAGAAATTCTAGATGAAAAAATAGTGATAAGAGAAATAATTATAAATTTGGGAATAATCTTTACATTATCCTTAGGAATTATATTTGCCTCTCTTTTTGGAATTAAAGCAAGTTTTATACTCGGGATTATTGTTTCGTTAGGATACCTACTAATATAACCTGTCAAAAGTTCCCTTTGTGACATCTTCTTCATTCCATGGATATTCTCTTTGATCTGCACCAAATGCCAGGCTTTCTTCATGAGCTTTTCCTGTAAGATAGACAATATCGCCCTTGTCCGCAATTCTTAGTGCAAATGAAATCGCATCTTTCCTGCTCGTGACATCATCTGCATCAAAAGCAAAGAACGGCGTTTCGCTATTTCCAATCGCTTTAGTCACTGCTGACTTTATTTCATCCAATTCCTGATCTCTGTATTCGTTAGAATTTTTGAATCTTTTTACTATTTTTCCTTTAGATTTTTTTGCGTTTTCTAATATTTCATTATTAATTTCACTTAGTTTCTCATTTCTGGGATCTTCAGCAGTCAGAATCACAATATCTGAGAGTCTTGCTGCAACTTCTCCCATTCTTCGCCTTTCTTTGTCCCTCATTCCAGCACAACCAAATAAAGTAATAATCCTCTGATTCTTTCTTTTGATCTCTTTTATACTTTTCAGTGCACTTTCAAGAGAATTAGGAGTGTGCGCGAAATCAATTATTATACTTATTGGATCTGTTTTTACCACTTGCATCCTACCTTTCGGAGATTTAAATGTCTTTAAATGTTTGGAGATTACATCCAAAGGTAACATTTCCGAGGCAAGTTCAATTACTCCTAAGGCGTTCTCAAGATTATACCTACCTATCAATTTTAACTCGAAAGACTGTCCTTTCCACTCGAATGATAATCCTTTTATCGAATAATTCATATTTTTTGTACCTGCTAGGCTTATTTCCTTAACTTCCACTTCTGTTTTATTCAAATCAATTTGCTTTTTGATCCATTCAAATGATTCCTCATCATCTTTGTTTAAGACAATAGTTCCACCACTTTTAATCTGCTTAACAAGTTGAAATTTAGCTTTAGCATAGTTCTCCCAAGTTCCATGATAGTCTAAATGATCGCTTTTAATATTCGTAATTATTCCTCCTTCGAACTTGATACCCCATAAACGCATTTGTTGAAAACCACTTGAAGTACTTTCAAGAATTACATATTCGACACCTTCCCTGACCATCTGATTAAGATATCTAGGTACCATCCAAGGATCGGGAGTAGTAACATGCAGTCCAGTGTCAAGATTCTTTTCGCCTATTTTTGCACCGATTGTCGAAATATATCCAACCTTCAAATTCGCTTGTGTAAGAATGTGGTATAGCATCATTGTGGAAGTTGTTTTTCCATCAGAACCTGTAACTCCGAGAATTTTTAGTTTTCTGGATGGGAATCCAAATTTGATATTTGAATAAAATGATTGTCCCAAATGAATAATGTTTTTAACCTTTTGTATTGGATGTGTTTGTTGCATTCCGTATACGTTTTTTTTGATTTTTTTGAATAATATTTTCTAATTTTTTCCGTGCACGATGTAATTTTGTACCAACATTAGTTTCGCTCATATTTAGTAAGTCTGCAATTTCTTTATTAGATAACTCTTCAAAAAATTTATAATACACTAAGAATTGCTCGTCTTCCTGGAGATCTCTAATTGCATTATATAGTTCGATTTCTTCCTCATCCGCTTCCGCCTCTACATCAACTCCCGGTATGTTGGATTCCACAAAATTCACTATGTCTTCAAGTGATTTTTCACCTTTATGTTTATCATTTTTTCTATAGAAATCAATAATATGATTTCTCGCAATTTTAAATATCCAGGCTGAAACTGTAATCCCTTGCCATTGAAAATCTGAAATCGACATGAGTACTTTCTCGAATATTTCTGATGTGAGATCTTCGGCGGTAGTTACATTTGTAACTCTTTTTGTCACAAAAGATAACACTTTCGAATAATGTGTTTCGTAGATTTTTTCAAAATCTCTTTTACTTAAATCCCTTTTGGCAAAGAGTTTCTTTTGTCTGTTAATCGTGATTAGCTTTTTAATAGTCGTTTTCTAATAAAGGTTAATACAAAGGAAAATATTATACATTAATGGCGGAATTAGAGAGATTTGTCTTGATTCTAGTTATCATCGATTTTGGGAAACTATATTTCAAAAATGAGTATGCAATCGACTTTAAAGTAAATTTCTCTAGAATAGCTACTGCAAACAACGCTCCGGAGATATTCTCAGAAATAGAGATCCATATTTTTTTAGGCAGTATAATTTTCTCTTTTTTATATTCAATTTTTAATTTTCCATCTGATAATGATTTTATTTTTAAATCAGCCTTATTCTGTCCATAAGTAAAATATTTATCATCTTCGAAATCTATCTTTTTCTTAACCCTGTTAATTAGTTTTTCATTGATAATAATTTTTCCCTTTGTTGTGTTAATTCGAGTAAGAAGTTTATTTGTCAGTAATGATTTTTCATCATAATTGAGTACTACCAAGTAATCTGGACGAACGAACTTGGACCAATAATCAACTGTTGCCTTCTTACTAGTGTCGGCATTGATTATTAATCCTTGTGGATTTGATTTATTCTTAATTAGAGCAACAAACGCAGATAAAAGTAGATTTATCCATTGTATACTTGATCTTTGTTTATCGTCATATCCTAGTACGTTGAGTGGAATTGACAAATCCCACCATATATCTGCTATATTTCTTCTAACGTTCATTTTCTCCTTCAGAACTGTATAGAGAATTTCTTTAACAATATCTGATCCACCAATGCCCAATATTGCGATCAATTTGATCTTATGTTTTCTAATTGCCCAGCTCGACAATATAGATAAACTCCATTTTAGTAGTTGTCGAAACATTGAATTTCCTTTCATTTATAAAGCCCTCTCAATTTTAGCACCTAATGAAGAATATACACCAACTAAATCCGGATAACGTCTTAAAAGTGAATCGCTTCTGTCCTCTAAAACTGTCTCTCCATCTGCACTCAATGATGCTAGAAATAGTGCCATAGTCGCTTGAATAATATTCGGCGCAAAAATCTTACCAGCTTTGAATTCAGTTGGGCCAAATGTTAATACTCTATTTGGATCTGCCATCACTACTTTCGCCTTTAACTTCACTAATTCCTCAATCCAGAACATCCCATACTCTTGAAAGCTATTATGCATGATCATACTTCCTTTAGCTTTAAGAGCTGTGACAATCATAATCTGCATGAAATCAATTGGTAAACCCGGCCATGGCATAGCAAATATTTCAAAAATGTCACCCCTAACTGTTGTTTCACACACTAATTTCTGATTTTTACTTACAAATAGATCACTACCTTTAGTTTCCACATTTACACCTACCTTCTGAAAAGCTTGTATCATGTATTGCATATGTTCTGGTATTGCATTTTTGATAGTGATTTCCCCACCAGTGAGTGCCGCTGCTGCAATATATGCACCAATATCTAGATGATCCGGGATAACAGTCCACTCTGTACCTTTCAATTTATCAACTCCTTCAATTATTAATCTATTTGATCCAATTCCTTCAATCTTTGCTCCCATAGCAACTAGCATATTACATAAATCTTGAGTATGTGGTTCAGCAGCTGCATTATAAATCTCTGTTACTCCTGGTGTTAAAACTGCAAGCATAACTAAATTCTCTGTTCCCGTTACACTTGGAAACCAAGACCATATCTTCTTTCCTTTGAGATTTTCAGCTTCAATATAATAACCTTTCTCCCTTTTATATTTTGCTCCTAACATCACCATATTTTCCATAAAAGCATCCAATGGTCTTGTTCCTAATTTACAGCCACCGGGAATTGGCATATGCGCCTTACCAAAACGAAGTAACAATGGAGCCATGAACATCACAGAAGCTTTTGCTTTTTGTGATAAATCCGGATCCATTTCATACGTATTAACACCCGCTGCAACAATTTTTACTGACTGTCGTTCATTCATAAAAGTAACTCTCCCACCCAATTGCCTTACAAGCTTAAGCATCAACCTTACATCCGTACTATTTGGCACATTATGAATTATTACTGGTTCGTCAGTTAATAAAGCTGCTGGAATTAACTTTAGAATTGAATTTTTGTTTGGAATTGGAGTAACTTCACCAACTAGGGGAATACCTCCTTTAATTTTGTAATAAGACATATCTAAAAGTGATAAAGTAAGTAAGTAAGTAAGTAAGAAAATAACGAGCGTTGTCCAGATATATTACTAATTGTTGGAATCTTTGGGAATAGCCAGATAATCCTTAATCGCAATAAACGTGTCTAACCATAACATTCTTGCATTATAGAAAGACAAATCTCCTACTTGTGGTTCTTCAATTTTGATTAACATTATGAATTTTTTAGAAGGTGAATTATCAAACCCCACATAGGTTGCATTAATCTCAGATGAGTATCCAGGTTTATCCCTAAATGGCACAAGTGCAGTCCCCGATTTCATTCCAAGATTATATTCACTTAAATCTTGATAGCGTGTTTCTGATAAACTTTTTTTGTATACTGCTCGCATTAACTGTGCTGTAGTCTCTGCAACTTTCGGATCTATAACTTGCATCAATTCCTTTGATTCAAAAGTCTTTGAAGAACCATCCGGGTTTAATACTCTGTCAACTACATAGGGTTGCATTCGTTTTCCATTATTTGCTACAACACTTATCCCCGCAATTGCTTGCAACGGAGTCATCTGATATCCATGACCGTAGCTATACACAGCATTATCTGCATATTCCCATTTATCTGCATCGGGTAAAACTCCGGTTGATTCACCTGTAAGGTCAACACCACTAATTTTACCGATACCGAATCGTTCAAGATAGTCATGGAATTCTTCGCTGGTAAGTTTCGCACCAATATTTCGAAATGCGACATTGTCTGACGTGACCATAGCATCGATCACATTAATTGGTTGATTTACAGGTTTTTTATCATATGTACATATACATTGAATTCGCGAATCACTGCAGTTGCCATTCGGGTTTGCATTAGGGGTTATGACTTCGCAACCTCGATGACCATTGGGTAAAATCACTTCATCAAACTCTATCTTCTTCAAATCAAGTGCCGCTGACACTGTAAATACCTTTGCAACTGAACCAATCTCATAAGGTGTAGTAATAGCTTTGTTACCAAAAATGTTTCCGTCTTTTTCATCGTAGTAAGTGTTTGGATCAAAGTTTGGGAAGTTTGTCATTGCCATAATTGCTCCGGTTTTCGGATCCATGATTATCCCCGTAATTGATTTAGGCTGATAATCAGTGTACCCGTCTTGGATCTTCTTCTCTAATATTGCTTGCAGATTTTTATCTATTGTCGTAACAAGTGTCAATCCAGCCTTTGCTTCAGTTTCTCCAGCATTATCCCCAAGTAGAATTGAATTTCCAAAACTATCTACCTCACTATTACTGATTCCCTCTATTGGCCGTAGGCTTCTATCCCAAAATTGTTCGATACCTCCAACTCCAACAGGTTCACCAAAATCATTATATCCATAGAATCCAAGTACATGGCTAGCCAAACTACCTTCAGGATAACTTCGAGAATTCACATATTCAAATCTTAAGCCTTCCAGTTCTTTACCAGATTTGTCATTTGTCAAAGCCAATAGTAAATCTCTTTGTTGAACGGTAATTCTATCACCTAATTTTACCCATAATTGTTCACCTTCAAGCTTTTTATTAATATCAACTTGATCAACTAGTAATGCTTCTGAAACTTTTCTCACAAATTCATCTCTTGTTTGATTGTTTTTGTCTTCCGCCTCAACAAGCTCCGATTTCCAGACATAGAAATCAAATCTTGGCTCACTGAATGACAAAGTAGTTTCGTCACTTGCCAAGATACTACCCCTAACAGCCGGAATTTTGATTTCGCGATATCTTTCATTTGCCAATGCAATGAATTCATCTTTATCTACAAATTGCCACTTTGCAAGAGAAAAAATTATTGCAACAAACACAAATAAAAAGCCTATAAAGATTAGACTTAATTTATAAGAATGAAACTTTGATGTAGCTTTCATTGATTGCTATTGTCGGCAATTTTTGTACTCCCGTCAACCATGATTACTTCCGATTCTTTCATATCCAGATTTTCAATACTTGTAAGAATCTCTTTCCTCGATTGGAGTTTCAAGATTTCTGCTTGTTTAATTTCATTTTCAATCCTTAATCTATTTTGTTCTTCTTTTACCTGATTTACTCTATCTCCTTGTGCTCCTACGGTCGTGAGAACAAATAATTGTAATCCGAAGAATACAATAATCAAAGCTACAGATGTGTAAATCAAAATTTTACTATTACTAAGTCTTTCTCTTTTAATGATTATGTCCTTCATGTTGTAAGAATAAAATGTAAATTTACAATTTTCTCATCACTCGAAGTCTTGCACTTGAACTTCTTGGATTTGTATTTACTTCTTGCTGAGATGGTTTAATTAACTTTTCAACTATCTCTGCTTGCCCCTTTTCTTCAAAATCTCTTACGAAATTTTTCACAATTCTGTCTTCACCTGAGTGAAAACTGATGACTGATAGAATCCCCTCCTGAGCTAGTGCTTCAAACGCTAGGGGCAGAAAAGACTTCAATGCACCAATTTCGTCATTGACAGCGATTCTTAGCGCTTGAAACACTTTTGCTTCAGGATTCTTGTGAGTACCCTTACGTTTGTATAAGGGTACAACTTCTTGAATTAAGTGTTTTAACTGTGTAGTTGTTTTAAAAGGTCGTGTTTTTCTGTATTCAATTATTTTTCTTGCTAATTCTTTTTCGAATTTTATGTCAGCCAAGTTCTTAAACATATTTTCCAGTTCAGTTTTATAGAGACCGTTTAACAAGTCGCTTGCTTTCACGCCAAGTCGATCATCTAATCTCATATCTAATTCAGTACTTTTTAAGTAACTTATTCCTTCAACTTGATAAATCTGATCTGTCGAAAGTCCCAAATCTGCAATAATCCCATTAAATTTTTTAGTCTTTAAATCTGTTAAAATTTGACCGAGGTTTCTGAAGTTCTCGTTTACTAGTGTGACTCGAGCTTTTCCTTTGATTAATTCAGTGCCCGATTCTTCAAATCCTTCTTCAATTAGTCCTTGCTTGAAATTTTCAAGAGCATTTTTATCAACATCCATAACCACCAGATTTCCCTTTCCATTTAGTCTTTCAAGTATCAACATTGAATGTCCACCACCACCTAACGTTACATCGAGATAAGTTCCACCTTCCTTTACATTTATTGAATCTATTGTTTCTTTGAGTAGTACCGGTTTATGCATTACTTTTATTTAATTTCATTAATTTTTCTGCGATATCGTCAGCTGATTTTGTGATTTTTCCAAGTCTCACGTTCCATTTATCAAGATCCCAAATTTCCACCCAGTCTTTCATTCCTAAAAACACAACATCAGTTTCTATTTCAGCAAACTCTCTTAGACTCTGTGGCACAACCAATCTTCCTTGCTTATCCAATTCAACCTCAAAAGCTCCCGCTATGATAAACCTGAAAGTGTCCCTTACCGATAGATTCAAAATTGGCTCTTTTCCAATAACTGCCAAAAGTTGATCCCATCTAACCTTATCAAGTAGCAAGACACACCCTTCGTAACCTCTGGCAAGTATTAAATTGTCTTCGAGCTCAGTTCTTAATTTACTAGGTACGGCAACTCTATTTTTGTCTGTAAGTTTTGTTTCGTAACTTCCTAAAAGCATGGTGGTGAAAGTGAATTATGAGGAATACTTGTTCTTGATTTGATTCAAGAATAAATATTTAGTGAGCAGTTGCTTGTCTCTCATTCCCTTAAAAGAGAGAGACTAAAGTAAAAATATTTAATAGTACAAACTTATTAAACTCATCTTGTGCAAGAAGAAGAGTTCACCACTTTTCACCACCTTTCACCATTAGTTTATATAATCCTGAATACTTTTTCAAGGGTTTAGGAATGGAAAATTGAGAAAATACATTTCAACATACGAAATTTATAATCATGCTATAATCGCAACAATAATTTTCTAATACAATGGATTACTTAACGACATATTTAGATGTAATTAAAGCACATCCTACAATTTTTTTTACAACATTAAGTTTAGTTGGACCCGTAGGTTTATATTTTGATACCATTCCAGAGAAACCAGACTTGGAGAAAGAAGGCATAAGAACCCATTTATTACGATCCTTAATGAGCCATGCGGGAGCCATATTGACAGTAGGCGGAGCAGGGGTGCTTTGCTTTATTCTGCTTATAATATATATGCACAACATGCTCTTCCGGAAAGCCCATTAGTACTTGCTGCTGCAACATCCGGTTTGTCAAGATTTCTAGCAACTGCGATTGGTAATATTATTAATCTTGGGACTAGAAGAAATAATGGTGATTCTCAATAAAGCATCTTTTTATCTCTGATTTACTATGACTACTAATAGAATTGTCATGAAAGGATTATGAGCGAATATTATAATTGAGAATAATTTCAATTTTATTGAAAGTAGTAATAATATTTTCAATTAAGTTTAGGTCTGGGAAATTTGGAAATGTTTCCTCACACAAAATATATATAGTTGTGATATAATATTATTACATAAATAATATTTTGATGTCCCAAGATAACATAACAGAAGGAAGAATAAATAAAGCTGGATCTGCCCTCTTTAGGATAGTTGTCCCTCCACTGTTGTTTGGTGCGATAAGAACAATTTTTACAGATGTAGAGGTTCGAGATCCCAGAGCTATTGATTGGGGTTTATCATTATTATCAACTACACTTGTCGGACTCTCAGGATTCTTAATAACACAACCACGTAGTCCAATCCTAAGAGTAGTCGGTCAAGGGGGGATGATATTATCAGCGGCCATTGCACCCAATATACCGACTACACAAAATTGGGCTATAGCACATGCAGCTACTCACTATGTTGGCCTTGGATTAGGTGTTTTTTTTCCAGAAGCTGATAATCAAGATATTTAATAAATTTACATGAAAGAATCCGATAAAACAGCAATAACAACAATAGCAGGATCATTTATTTTACATACAATTCCTTTTTTAGCGGGTCGTATGCTTTCTGAAGGAAATCTCGAAACTCCTGCTGCAGCAGCCTTACTTGGTGGAGCAGCCCTTGTGTATGGAATAGGCTATTTATTTGGTAAAAAAAGATTCACTCCCCCCTATGACTCGGAAGGAACTCGTGCTTTGGCAGAAGGTGGAAACGCTACTACCAATTTAACATCTGTATTATTGAAACTTGCCTCATTGACAACAATGGGTTATGCATCAGACGTATTCTTCTAACTTTGATCCCAGACTTTGTCGCAATACATCCCTTTAAGTTAGTAAATCTCGGAGTAAAAAGCTTATTTATGATATTTTTGAATTAATACAATTAGAGTTAGGATAGATAGGCATTATAAACATATTATGTTTGGGAATAACAGGAACAACGAAAGACACTATATCAGGAAAATACGGCGAAAAAAATCTCATAGATTCATTTTTCCACTTGTTGCACATTTTGGAATTTGAGCATTGACATCAGGAGTCAGGACTTAAGCCTAAGCAAGACGTAATCCGGATCAAGGTCTATATAGCTTTATCCCTATTTTCCATGCAGGGCTAGTTTCTGTGGCATCAGCAATAATTAGATGATTAATTTCAAGTAGAAACGACAATAAGCCGATAGAGTGATTCTATTTTACAGAAATCAATTCAATAAATTACCCATGAAAGTCAATAATCCGTCTCTAAAGTTTGCTACTGGTTCAAAGTAATTAACAGCTCTTTCAAGTAATACCGCGACACTTGCGGAAACAGCTCCTACCTTTATACTATGCAAAAATTCTGGTTTAGGTTTTCTTAACCTGTCACATAAAAATCCACTCAAATAAAACATTGCAGCCCCAATAGCCATTCTTGAAAGCTCAGGTGTTAGAGGATCGTTTAAATTTATAAGCAATTCGTCCATGAATATCACTAAATAATACACATGTTATTATATCATAGATATATACTTTTCCGACAAATGCAGTATTAAAACCAAGTCACTTCTCCATCTATCACTTTTAATAACATTTCAGTTTCAACTGTTAACGATTCCTCCCTCGTACCACAATTAAAGTTACTCTGTTTTTGTGACTTTACTGATTCAGAATAATATGTTTTTAGTCCTATCAAGTATCCAAATGGTGGAACACCGCCAACTTCTACCCCATATTTCTCTTTAATAACCTCAGCTCTTTCAAATTCAAATGCCTCCCCTTCTAATTCTCTTAGTTTCTCCATATTAATCTTCTCAGTTGCTGGTATGCATACCATTATATTCTTGCCAGATTTTTTGCCTTTTAAAATCAACGCTTTTAGGCCTTCTTGCAGTTTAGTTCCTCGTACTTCCGCTGCTTCCTCAGATGTTTTCACAGGTGCATGCTTTTGGTATTGGTATTTAACTCCAGCTTCATCTAAGACATTTTTAATTTTACCAACCAGTTGAGAACCAGAGATTACCTTCCTTTTCAGACTCACTGAAGCGATACGTTTAGTGTCCGAAGGAAATAATGTTGCTTCACGAATATTCTCAAGACCAAGTAGCAACATAGTTAAACGTTCCATTCCCATTCCGAAACCGCCATGTTTTGGCATGCCATATTTGAATATTGCAAGATAATCTCGGAAATCATCAGGGTTCAATCCTTTCAATCTCAATGACTCCTCCATCATGTCATGTTCATGGATTCTTTGCCCACCACTTACAATTTCGGCTTCTCTACATAGTAAATCGAAGTAATTTGTTACTTCAGGGTTTTCTTCGTTTGGATGAGCATAGAAGGCAGTCTTTTTCCTCAAAAAATGAGTTACGAATATAAAGTCAGTGCCAAATTCTTCTCTAGCATATTTACAAAGTTCTCTCTCTGCTTCAGGTGATAAATCAATCTCATGTCGTTCGTCATTTCCAGTTCTTTTGTAGTAAAGTTCAAGTGCATCTTTAAAAGAGATTCTAGGGAAAGACACATCCTCAGGAGCTAAAGCTGATTCAACTCCAAGTGTTTTCAATTCCTTTGAGTTCTTTTCATTTACACTTTTCACGATAAATTTCACAGTATTTTCTAGCATATCCATCACATCTTCAAATCCCTCGATAAATCCCATTTCAAACTCAAACTGAGTAGCTTCTGTTAGATGTCTCCTCGTTGCTGACTTTTCTGCTCTAAAGCACTTCATCAAAGCAAAAACTCTTTCATACACCCCAACCATCATTTGCTTGTATAATTGTGCACTTTGAGATAATTTTGCTTCCTGATCGAAATAATTAACAGTAAAAAGCTCAGTTCCACCTTCTGAAGATGCACCAATAACATTTGGACCGAAGAATTCAGTGAACCCTTGGTTAGTTAAATACTCACGATAGGCAGCTACAATTGTTGCCTGAATTTTAAATACTGCTGAAATCTTCTGATTCCTAAGAGTTAAAGGTCGATAATCCAAAATTGTATCCATTTCTGCATTTAATTCCGATTTGTTGTACTCAACTGGCAATGGAGTCGTTACAGGAATCTCAACAATTACTTGAGGATTTACAATCTCAACGCCCAGTTCAGCCTGTTTGGCTTCCTGTACTTTCCCAGTTACAGTAATAATCGAACCTGGTTGGAGATTTTTCACTTTATCGGTTTCAATCTTATCCTCCAAAACTACTTGTACCATCCCACCTCTATCTCGAATTACCATGAAACTGATTTTACCTAATACTCTTATAGCATTTAACCAACCTTTAACTAATACTTCCTCCCCAACTTTGTTAGTCAATTCATTTGATATTAACCTCTGCATTCTAAAAATTTAATAAATAAAAAAAGACCCTAAACTACATGTGTAGTCCAAGGGCCTATAAAAGACGGTGCCACCTTGATTCATCCTCCATAAATGAAGAATCTCATCATTGTATTAACTTTTTGTCACAAAATATCTGTCAAACTTTCAGCTACGTTTGACTTGCTTACTCATCAGTTATAATATTAGCATAAGTTATAATATTTATAAATATAAAATAATTATGGGAAATTCAGGAAGCTCTGAAGCGGGTGGTCATTTTGATCCCAAATTAACGGAAAGAGATCGAGAGGCAATAAAAGAAGCTGTCGGAGATGGTCCATTTGCAACTCCGGATGAAGTGAAGGGGTCGCTCGAAGTTGGTAATGCTAACGCTGCACAAGAAGCGGTTAGTCTTCCGGAGAGACAGAACTAGTCTATAAGCTTCTTATAACACTTTTTCCCATTATATTTCTTCGGCCAGAAATCTCGATTAACTGTCGACACTTTTTCTCTACCATCCAAGGGTTTCAAAAACTCCACCTTCTTATACAACTAATAAATTATATTATTAACGTTTTAGTGGAATTATATCGTTTTAGGTACCATTTAATAATCAACTATTAAGAACACAACGATGGTCTGATACTATAATTCCTCTTAATAATGAAATATTTTTATTAGCCGGATACAATGAATATTACTGATTTATTCGTCTAAACATGGACGTTTGAAAGGCAATTCAATCGGATCTGAAAGTGCGGGGGTAACTGTTAACACTGCAATCAAATACTTCTGAAGTGGGAAAGGTCCACTACACATTGCATGACGAAGTTGATGACTTTCACCTGTATAATTAATACCCCCATCAAAATAAGGACACTCTTCTCCTAAGCAATGTTTCGCAATTACTTCTCCTGCAACTTTATAAATAGAATCGTCTCTTTTTAAGTATGGAGAATCGCTATAGAGTTTTTTCATTTCATCTTCTTCACTAGAACTAAGTGGCACAAACGTTATTGTAGTTGATTCTATTGACATAATATTTTATTTTATAAATTTTAATACACTAATTGCCCAGAATAAACCGGACCTAAAGAAAACATTCCTCCAAGATTCCCTATTCCTTCTAGCCTTCTCAAGCCTAAATGCTTGGCAAATTTATCACTAGAAGTTGAATCTCCATCAAATAATCCAACATCATCAGGTCTTATTATAGTCGATTCAATATAACTTCCGCAATCTAAACCCAATAATGCTGCAACTTCACATGTAGGTTTTGTGCCTTTGGGAACGACTTCTATGCCTGTTGTAGAAGGAGCATTCATCTTTACAATGTCAAGGACCTCCTTTATATATCTTAATCCAGCCACAGCATACTGTGTTCGAAATTCCGGTTCAACAAAAGTCCATCCTGGAATAAGAAGATAATCTGGCACCCCACCGTTTATACATTCATAATCAACTATCTGTAATCCTGATGGCATAACTCTAACATAACGCTGATCTAGTACATTCATTTTTGGAGTCAATATAAACGTTGTTACTGCAATTGGATTACCTACCTGATCCAACAACACCGTCATTTGGGAGGTAGATCGATCGGAATCAAACGAAAGACCTTGTAATACACTACAACTTCTATCATCTTCATACAAAGTCGCTCTTTGATCAACACCAAGGATACCCTTTACGATTGCATATTGTTCTTCAGTTTGCACGTCGAATGTCAATAAATGGTCTCGCCTTCTATGCGCCTCTTGAATTTGATCTCGTAGTTCTTCTGTCATCAGTTAATAAGATAATTAATATATTATATCACAAGTATATATATTGTGATTATTTATATAATTTTATACTAACTCAAATTTGGACTTGACGAATAAGCAACGAGGATATATACTGTATATATATTTTAATTTTTCTATAATGAATCAAGAAACGCCTATAACCAATAGGGACCTTACAGGTGAGCCTGGATCTGTAGTACCGACTGTATTGCGTGTAGCAGCAATAGGGGCACTAGGAGTATGGCTTTCAGGAAACGCATGGGGAGTCAAAATCAGACAAGCTAAGTCATACGAAGTGCCAGGAGGAGATACTACGGACGTATATCATGTGACACATTATAATGAAGAGGGTCGTTTAAGCTATAACCAAAATATGGGTACCGGTCAAGTAGGACAGGTTCATACAACATTTAATCAAAGGGATGCACAGGGAAACCAAATCAAAATGAATTCAGTTATACCGTCTAGGAAACCTCTGTATGATAGGGAATATCCTGATGCGGATGCGTATATGAATTCCCCTGCTTATCAACACGATAATAGAAGAGGAAAATAACTCTATATTAAACAACCAAGAAACAATTTATTGCTTTAGCTATATCCTCAATAGGTAGATTATGGCAAAAAGAGTGATTTCTATATTGAGTGACTTAATACATAGTTGTTAAGAGTCTTACTCTTTTAGAGCACTTTATGTAACTGGCTTAATACCACTGAGAATCTAGGAATAACTTGCTCAATAGATTTAGGAACATAATATATTAGTATTCACTAAAGAAATGAAATTGGAAAATTATTTATAATATTTACTCCCTTTGTATTTTTTAGGTAAGTTTTCTTGTTCAACTTTCTTCCCTTTTAATTCTTCTCTCCAAGGATATCTCACATGTCCTTTCCCATAACCAAAACTCTCCATCAGACTAGTTGGAGCATTTCTCAGATGTAGTGGTATTGAATCAGGACCATACTTTTCCAAATCACTTAATGCCGAGAATATACCTTCTGTTGAAGCAACCGACTTAGGGCAAGTTGCAAGATAAGTAGCAGTTTGAGCAAGAATTAGTTGTGACTCAGGCATTCCAATCATACTCACAGCTTGCATACAAGTAGTAGCTAGAACCAACGCAGTCGGTCTTGCATTTCCAATATCCTCACTTGCGAAAATCAACATTCTTCTTGCGATAAACATTGGATCTTCTCCTGCTTTGATCATACGAGCAAGATAGTGGAGTGTTGCATCAGCATCTCCTCCTCTCATACTTTTGATAAATGCAGATATCGTATCGTAATGGCTATCACCTTTTTTGTCGTAGTAAATCGATTGCCTTTGAAGCGCATTTTCAACTGCCTTAAGGGTGATTTTATCTGTCAACGCAAGTAATAATTCTAGGGTGTTTAACAAAGCTCTTGCGTCTCCATGTGACTGCTGAATGATGTACTCCTTCGCTTTTTTCTCGAACTTTATTTCAGGATACTGTTCTTCAACTCGTTTCATAAGTATTAGCAAGTCCTCCTCAGCTAATGGATCTAATTTGAAAACGCGTGATCGTGATAATAATGGGGCATTGATGTAAAACGAAGGATTTTCAGTAGTTGCCCCTATAATCGTAATAATTCCCTCTTCTACTGCGTGTAGAAGACTATCTTGTTGCGCTTTATTGAACCGATGCAGCTCATCAATGAAGACAATTGTCTGCTTCTGAAATAAATCTCTACGAGAAAGCGCTTTCGCTATGATTTCTCTAAGTTCTTTTACACTACCTCCGACAGCAGAGAAATTAATAAACTCCGAATTCGTCTGATCAGCAAGCAATTTAGCTATGGTCGTTTTCCCCGTACCCGGTGGACCCCAAAATATTATCGAGACTAGATTTCCTTTTTCAAGTAGTACCGTAATCGGTTTCCCCTTCCCTAACAAGTGTTTTTGACCCACTACTTCTGAAAGTTCTTTTGGACGGAGTTTTTCTGCTAATGGTGCAGACATTATTGAATTACTAATCGTTATATTTTACTACATAAAAGGGGAATTATTTTTTGCATCGATGTATATATTCATTTTTTTAACAGTGAATGTTAATTCTTACTCCAACCTAAACCCTTGTGCCTTTAGCATATCAATAGCTTGCAAAGGCAATGAAACTGTATTTCTTATACTACTGTTTAGAACTGAGATTTTATTCGCTCGTACGACATATGGAACACCATCGATATCGAAGTAGGACCTCGTAGAATTAGAGTTAGCTAATATAAACGACGAGGTGATAACATCTGCATAATTACTTTGAAGTATTGGGAAAACAACACCTTGGGGACTTGTATGCTGAACATTTGATAAAGTTGTAATTGCATTGGTTGCATTAACGATATAATACATTTCTCCGCCAATATTGTTAACAGTCGAGTTCTTTAACACAAGCGAGCTTCCGTTAACGCTTGCACCATTTGCTGGATAAATATTCATACCTTTGTAATAACCATCTATTGTAAGTTTATCCCCTTCTAAATAAGACGCACCTAATGTAATAGATCCAATTGCGGTTCCACTTCTCATTCGTTCACCATCACGAAGAAATGTTGATTGTCTCACAAATGCATTATACACATTGAAAAAGGATACCCCATCACCGTAAAACCTCTCCATTCTGATGTTATCTAATTCGGCTCTTTGAGCGTGTTTGATCACAATACCTGAATATTCTATGTCATTTCCATCAATGATTTGGCTTCTATCAACATTATCAAACAATGAAACACCGCCTAGATTTATATTTCTGCCAGAAATTTCATTCCCCTCAATATAAATTGAACTCCTTATTGGATATACCTGCTCCACATTATCTAAGGGAGAAGTCAGTGAAGCCGGTATGGAATGTACCTCTATGTCTGTTATATCCACTGAACAATTTCCCCCAATATGAATACCAACATCGTTTATTACAGCGTCAAAAATGATTCTAGGTTTATTCGATGGATCAACTGCATGGATTTCCAATTTACTATTACAATTCATGCTCAAGCCTGAATTAATCGTATATATTTTTTCATCATCCAAATGCTTGCTTTTTACCTCAACTGGCTGCGAACCCAAATAATAATCTCCTGGTGCAATTTGAATTACGAATTCTCGAGTTGCATCTTTAGACTCATTAATTACATTCACCGTATTCATCAATTCTTCTTGTGATGCAACAGTGAATACTTCTCTAGATGGAACTTCACTTAGTACATCACTTGTTGCGGAAACAGTAGCAGTAGGGAACGAAGGTAAATTACTAATTCTTCCAGCACATGCGTTTAGGCTTATTAGCAGAAGTGTTAGCATCAACAATCTTCTATAAGTGTTCGCATTACTCAGAGTTTCTTGCACGTTAAGCTATGTTTTGTGTTTGAGTGAATTAATTAATCCACATTTTTTGTATTTCAAACCAGAGCCACATGGACACGGATCATTTCTGCCTATCACGTGTTTATTCACTTTTGTGGATTCTTGTGCTGTGTCATTAGTTTGTAGATTCTTTCTAACTGATTGCTCCAATTCACGTAAGACCCTACTACTTTGAACAGTTACCTTGGGTGTTGTTGGTTCCATTTCTCGTGTTTCGTTTGAAACATCATCAATATCCTCACTATTTGTTTCAATTTTCTTATCAACTTTAGGTTTTGCGACTGCTCTAATTTTTAATATTCTACGCGCAAATTGTGAGTTAATACTATTAATAAATTTCTCAAATAATTGATATGCCTCGTTTTTGTATTCCACTAGTGGATCTCTCTGTGCGTATCCTCTTAAGCCTATACCTTCTCTCAAATCACCCATAGCATCAAGGTGATCAGTCCACAATTGATCCATTATTTGTAAATTTACAATTTTATAAATTTCTGGAAGTGCTTCGTCAAATTCTTTAAGTTTTTTATCGACCAAATCGTTTACTGTATCTGACAATACTTTCTTTATTTTAGCTATCCCTAGCTTTTCAAATTCTGTTTCAAGTGATTTTAAATCTTTTTTTGCAAGTTTAATAGAACTTACCTTTTCATAAGACTGTATAATATCTCTATCCACTGCTAAGTCGGCGAAATCATTAATAAGTTTAATTTTATCAATCTTGTCTTCTCGCTGTTCTATAAAATGCTCATTGATGAGAAATTCAACTTCTTGATTTAATAAATCTTTAATTTTTAACTTTATAGACCCAAGTGCTTCTTTAGCCTTTTCTTTATCATCTTTATTTAGTGCATCTGCAGACAACGAGAGCAAATTTAATCTACGGAGGTAGAATATTTCTCTTTGTTGATTTATGACATTATCATAATCAACCACGCGCTTTCGAGTGTCAAAGTGGGCACCTTCCATCTTCTTTTGTGCAGTTTCAATAGATCTACCAATAATCTTTGATTCTATTGGCATATCATCTGGTAATTTTGTAGCTGTCATCAACTTACTTACAATCTCACCACCTTGAATTCTCATAATTTCATCATCTAGTGCTGTATAGAATTGAGTAATTCCAGGATCTCCTTGCCTACCGCCACGACCTCTAAGCTGATTATCAACACGCCTTGCCTCGTGCCTTTGTGTGCCTATGATATAAAGTCCTCCCAAATCTGTAACCCCTTCACCGAGCGGAATATCTGTTCCTCGACCAGCCATATTTGTAGCTACTGTCACAGCATTTTTTAATCCAGCATTTGCAACTATAGATGCTTCTCTCTCATGGAACTTAGCGTTTAAAACTTCATGTTCAATATTCTTTTTATCTAGTATTCCCGACAGGTATTCTGAATCCTCTATGGAGGCTGTACCTATAAGAATTGGTTGACCAGTTTTATGAATCTCAGCAATAGCTTCTGCAACAGCATTGAACTTAGCTTTTTTATTTTTATATACTTTATCAGTCAAATCCTCTCGAATTATCGGCTGGTTGGTAGGTATTTCAAACGAATCCAAATTATAGATCTTATAGAATTCCTCAGCCTCCGTAAGAATGGTACCTGAACCTCCGGAAAGGATTTTGTACAATTTGAAGTAGTTTTGAAAGGTGATCGTAGCCATTGTCTTCGATTCCCTTTTGATTTCCACCCCTTCCTTTGCTTCAATGGCCTGGTGAAGACCTTCAGAGTAACGTCTACCTGCAAGTACCCTTCCTGTGAACTCATCTACAATAAGAATCTCACCATCTTTAATTAGATAATCATCATCAACTTTGTATAATACTTCTGCTTTTAGTGCATTATCTAGATGATGTGCCAATCTGTAGTCTTCCCAAAGGTTTTTAACTCCTAATAAATTCTCAACATACTCTACACCTTCATCTGTCAATGTTACTGAACGAACCTTCTCATCAACATTGTAGTGTTTATCAACTGTAAGTTTTTTCACAATCTGTGCAAATTTCTCATATAAATCGTTTGAGGCTTCTGCAGGGGCAGATATGATTAGAGGTGTTCTGGCTTCATCAATCAAAATACTATCTGCTTCATCAACAATACAGAAATACAATTCAGTCTGAACTCTTTCTTCAATATCAAATACCATATTATCTCTGAGATAGTCGAAACCTACTTCGTTATTTGTAGCGTAAAGAACGTCTTGTTGATATGCTTCTTTTTTTGTACATTCTATTAAATTGATACCTTTCATATCACTCAGTTTAGATATGTCTAGGTTGTCTCTTTCTTTTTGGGCATCTTCACCTTTTGTTGCTTTTAATTGATTGTCCGGAACAAATTTATAAGATGCTTGTGGTGTTATAACTCCCACACTAATTCCTAAATCTGCGAATGCATGACCTGCATATTCTCCATCACGCCTTGCTAAGTAGTCATTAACGGTTATCACATGACTACCACGTCCAGTCAAACCATATAAAGCAGCAGGTAGGTGAAAAACTTGAGTTTTACCTTCCCCAGTTCTTAATTCTGTCAAACTATGGCCTTTTGCCAATATGGTTGCGGCCTTTAACTGGACTGGATAATGAGGCTTACCCAGTTTCCTTCGATTTACTTCGCGAAGAATAGCGAACAAATCAATTACATAAGACTGTAGTAAATCTCTTATCTGCTTCTCGATCGCGTCATATTTTTTAAATTCTTCATTTGCTAAAGGCATTCTCGCCATAGGTGGGATTGTATCTATTAGCCTTTTTATCTCGGTTCTCATTTGCTCAACTTGTTTTCGCATTTCATCAATATCTTTATTCTTATATTCATCCTCTTTTACAAGTATTTCATCTACTAATGGTTCAACTTGTTTTATTGCTCTTTGATTTGGGTTTAGAAACCGCGAAAATATTCCTTTTATCATGATTATGTTGAATTGAAAAATAGTAGGCTTATATTAACATAAACATACAATATTGATTATTATCTAAAAAGAAAAACTCCTGACGGAGTTTTATATTCGAATATATTTATCAGAAATTAAATTTGGGAAGCAATTACAACTATTCTTTTTTCTGAAGAACCGGCAGTTCCGTCAGCCGTAGAACAAGAAATAACCTTAATAATATTCTCTTTCGAAGGTTTAAGTGTCGATAAATCACCAGCATTTCGAACAACCACAGATTTAACCGCATAATTATAGACAATACCTTTTGCATCAGAATAATAAATTGCATCCCCTTCTTGTAATTGATCTAAGTTCCAAAATGACCGTGGATCATCTGCACCCCAGAATCTTCTATGTCCAAGTAATATCTTTTCTCCTTCTCCCTCGTAAGAGTTAGGGTATAGCCATGCTCCTTCATGAATGGCTTTCTCACCATCAATACCTTCAATTACTGCAGTTCGAACATTCAATCGCGGAATTACCAACGTATTGATACCCATACTTTCAATAATTGTAGTATCGGGCTTGGTTTCTTCTTGAGATTTTTCAACCACTTTATCTACAACCTCATTATCTGTCGTTGCAGATTTTACTTTTGATGTTTCAGTAGGAATTTCAAAGTTAGAATTGATCGATTCTAATGTACTCTTGTGTATAAAAGTTATTGGTTTAAGAGTAGACTCACCTTTTACATTCTCTTCAATTTGTCTTTTTTCGCTAAACGTGAAAATTGCAACTACAACAAAAATGATCAGTAATATTGAAATCCCTCCTATAAATAGATTTTTTGTTTTATTTTTTAATAAGTTTTCCATATATACATTATATCACAATATCCCATAACGGAGGGTCACTGTTATCATGTAAATCATGACTGACTTTGACTTTGATAGTTAAGAAATGTTAAAATTTAAATAACTCCCCATACTTTAGTTAACTATAGCTATTATTTTATATAATTATGTCTAATACAAAAGCCAAGAAATATTTACTTGCGTACACATTTGTAATCGCAAGCATAATGTTTATATTACAAATTACACTAGTTAGTTCTCCATTCAAAATTGCAGAAGCTGCGGTGGACGACCAAGGTTCTGGTTGGGACGAGTGTGATGGATGGACAGACTCTCGATATAGAGACAATGACGTAGTAATTAAAGAGGGTGCCAGAAATATCGGAGGAATGTTACTTTGTAGAGATAGAGCCCTAAAGCGAGCATTAGGAGGCGATTTCTATTTTCCAGAGATGAAACCTGGACTACCTATTCCACCATCTGGGTCAAAAACCGAAACCGAACCAGGAACAGATCGACAATGGTACAACTGGGGACTTAGTGACACAAAAGAACATTTCTTAAGTCATGATACTGCATGCGGTCTAGGACCAAAAGTATGTATGCCTACACCTACTCCAACACCAACAAAGAAACCAAGCCCTACACCAACTATTAGACCAAGTGTAACACCTACTACAAAGCCAAGTGCTACCCCAACTACGAAACCAAGTGCAACTCCTACTACAAAACCTAGCGCTACTCCAACTACTAAACCAAGTGCAACCCCTACTACAAAACCTAGTGCAACTCCAACCACTAAACCTAGTGTAACTCCTACACAAGTGATTGTATTATGCAAACTTGGAGATAGAGTAGTTTATGATCAAAATAAAAATGGGACTCAAGAGATTTTTGAGATTGGCGTTAAAAACATTAAAGTAGAGCTTTACGACGAAGAAATGAATTTACTAGCTACGAAAGTCACAAACGATAATGGTTTCTACAAATTTAGAGAATTAGATTGTAAGACAAACTATTATGTAAAATTCTACAAACCAGCTGACTACATATATAGTGAACAATTTGTCGGAGACAATAAACAAATAGATAGTAACGCAAATACTGAGACTGGATTATCAGAGAAAGTTTATCTAACTGGAACTGATCTTACTATTGATGCGCTTATCTATAAGAAGGAAGTTGTAAATACACCTACCCCAAGTATGACACCTACAACTAAACCAAGTGTTACACCTACATTTACACCAAGCGCAACACCTACACATACACCAACTGCTACACCAACTCTTACACCTACTACATTGCCAAGTGCAACTCCAACAACAGAACCTTCACCTACACCAACATTAGTAGTTATACTATGTGAATTAGGTGATAGAGTGGTTTATGACCAAAACAAGAATGGTATACAAGACATTTATGAAATGGGTGTAAAAAACATAAAAGTTGAATTATATGACGAACAAATGAACAAACTTGGAACAGAGGTAACCAATGCATACGGTTTCTATAAGTTTGATGAATTGAACTGTAACACAAATTACTTCGTTAAATTCTTCAAACCTGCTGATTACAAATACAGTGATGCATTTGTTGGTAGTAACAGAGAAATAGATAGTGATGCAAATGTTCAAACTGGTTTATCAGAGAAGATTAACCTTACATCTACTGACCTTTCAATAGACGCATTGATCTATAAGGAACAAATAATCTTTACACCAACTCCAAGTGCTACACCTATTGTTACACCAACTCCAGGAGTTAAAGGTGAAGACACAATATATGGATTCAGTGTCGATAAAAGAATCGTCGGTGACTACAATTATAATGTAGGTGAACTTGTAACCTATAAAGTCACTTTAGAAAATTCAGGAACAGAAATTATCAATAAAGTTACAATGAGAGATGTCTACACTACAAATATGAAAGTAGAAGCTATCTATCTAGTTCAGAACTCTACAAGAAGAAATGTCACTAACCAATTCTTTGCTAATGACAGTGAAAAGGAAAGTGGAAATATACTTCCACGAAATCCTCAGGACAGAACAAAACCTCTTGATATTACCGAAATAACAGGTGATTTGAAACCTGGTGATAGTGCAATCTTTGAGTTCATTTTCAAGGCTCATACAAAGAATTCTCAAGTATGTAACCAAGCCTATGCCAGTGCAAATGATCGAACTGAAATTCCTTCACAGAAAGTCTGTGTAGCAGTAGAAGCAATAGTGCCTGTAACTGATTAATAGAATGTAAAAATGATTAAAAAGGGTGAACAAATGTTCACCCTTTTTTTATCATAAGTAACCATCACTACTGATAACAACCTTTTTCGACGTTTATATGATATAATATATATATAGTTTTATATATATCATGAAAAATCTATTAATTAGTTATACAGCGGTTGTCGCTTTTTTAAGTATTTCGCTCATAAGTTCACTTGTAATTCCTAGTGAATCTAAGAACCTGGTTGCGCTTACAAACGAAACAACTGGTGTTTCTAGAAGTATATATTATTGTAGAATGACTCGATCCAACCTAAATGAAGATCCTCTAAAGGTCTGTAATGAATTAATCGGAGGATATATGGGTTATGATAAATGGGAACCTGGATACCAATTAAAAATTGCACCAAATACCACACTACAATATGCCGAAACAAATCCACATGATACAAGATGTTCTGTTGTTCAATGGGATGTATACGATCAAGTTTTTGTTCGATATTCAGCAGATGCAAGTAACTATTGCCATTACGAAGAAGGTAATGATCACTGTTTTATAAATGGTACAAAAACAGCATTCAATACTGCTGGGTTAAATTTACTTAAACAGCAATTTGATCAGAAATGTGTTCCAACGACACCTACAGCTACTACCACTCCAAGACCCAGTGCCACTGCAACACCTAGACCTACAGCAACTGCTACTCCAAGACCTAGTGCTACTGCTACACCTAGACCATCAGCTACCGCTACTCCAAGACCTAGTGCTACCGTGACACCAAGTCCAACTGCCACGGGTACACCTGTTCCAACGTCAACAGTAACACCTACACATACACCAACTATCACGATTACGGTAACTCCTACACCTACTGCAACTGTGACAATGACACCTACAGTTACTCCAACAGTGACCATAACTGTAACACCTACAATCACTGCAACACCTGTTATTACACCGACACCTCCAGTACATGGAGATGATACTGTCTTTGGATTCAATATTAGTAAAGAAGTAGTTGGTAAATTACATTATCAAGTTGGAGAATTAATAACTTTTAATGTTAAATTCAAAAACACAGGTACTGAAAAAATAGAAACACTTTACTTAAGAGATGTATATACTACCGATATGAGAGCAGAAACTGTTACATTGGTACACAAGGGAATTCGTTCAGACGTAACTAGCCTATTCTTTAGAAATATTAATGAACGTGATAATGGGATGATTCTTCCAAAAAATCCTGCAAATCCTCGACAATTGTTAAATTTGATGCAATTGTCTGGACCACTAGAGGAAGGGGAAGAATTAACCCTTGAATTTGTATTCAAGGCAGTTAGCAAAAACGAATTAGTTTGTAATCAAGCTTTCACATCTCCAAACGGACGAAGAGAAATCTCGAGCTCAAAGGTATGTGTTGAAATCGAAGCAATTGTCCCTGTAACTGATTAAATTTGTTTAGATTGATACTAAAAGGGTGAAGTTTTCTTCACCCTTTTTTTAATTGTATAGATGCAATCTCAGAATAACTAGTAGTGTTATCTTTATAAATACTAGAAATTAATGAAATTTTAGAGACTGAAAATTTCAATGTTGGCAACTCCAAAGTATTTATGAAATCTTTTATTTCTTTCTTAAAACTTCTATGGGAATGTCCTTTTACTCTTGCGATAGTCATGTGGTTAATAAGTTTACTATGATCTTTCTTTTTGTTTACATCTCGAAGACCGAAACTTTTGATATCCTCATGTATACTTTTGGTCAATCTATTTAATTCTATGTCTTCCTCGACGGGGTAAAACAAATGTGTAGCAATATTTTGACCAGAAAAACCGAAATTCAACCTATCTAACTTAACTTCAAATTCAACCCAGTCCTCATACATTGGTACAAGATTATCATAGATTATTTCTAAACTATTTCCAGAGACACTACCTCCTAGAAATTGGAGAGTAATATGTAGTTGATCTAATGGAATAAATTTAAAGTTCCGTGCGTACTTCTTAAATTTTCTATTTATATCCCTAATCTCTGCACGTACCTCTTCTGAGGGGGTAACTGCTAAAAACACTCTATAATGTGAATTATTTTCAAACATCGGCTTCTGTTAACTCATATTCATCGTCATTGTTTCTGTATAGCATCGAATATTTTTCTGTAGCGATGTTTCTAAATAGAAAAGCATTTTTTCCTGACATTTCTAATCTTTCAATTGCTTCTCCGACATGCATAGGCCTATTTGTATCAAACTTCATGTGTTTTACCACAGGCTTATAATCTGAATAGTTATAATTTGGTTCAGAATATTGTTCAGCAGATTCTTTTGCTTCTTTAATTTTCCACGGTTCTTGTTTGTCCCATTTTTTAAATTGTTCCTGATACCTAGTCAATTTCCGCTTTAATAGAACTTCTAAAGTATCAATAAGTGCTTCCACTGTTACACCTCTTTCTTCAACTTTAATAAAAGTATGAGGCATCGTAACATTTATCTCCATTCTGTACTGTTTGTTTGGAGGATAGTTTTTGTTAGACCGAACATGAATATTGATACTGGTAGCTTTAGTAAGTAATTCCTCATGCTTTTTTAATTTCATAAAAACGTAATCGCGAGATTTCTCAGACAACTTAAAGCCCTTTTGCACAAATGTTGGTTCGACCATTATTTATAGAAATAATTTAAAGTAGTGGGCAAGTTTATATGTGACCTAATACTATTATAACGAAAATTAGGACAAATACTGCAAGATATTCGATAATTACTTTCAAATCTAAGGATTTCTCTTCGTAGTGATTTACTATAGCAGTGAAATAGTAATAGACAAAAGTTGTGAGAATCGTATGTGCCACAATTGAAATTTCAAAATTAAGGAGTGCCAAAAATGAATTAAAGTAAACCAATAACATAGCTAACAAAAGGAATCCTCCCGCTCTGTTTATTAAATGATATCTAGCTAATGTCAAATAACCAAGAATAATTAACAATGCTGTATTCAGTAAACCCGAAATAATATATAACTCCCCAAGTAATGCAGTTACTACAAAGATTGAAGATGAAAGCATAAATACACTTGCAATGCTGATTACATCATAGACATTTGCAGTTCTTTGTTCTAATCGATATCTTTTTTCATAATAAGCCTTAATATTTAAGAACAGAATTGAAAATAGAACCAAAGAAATCATTGCTATTACTAGTGCCATATTTAGTTGGGAGTTTGCAAAGATAAATAATACTATACTAGTGAATAATACTGTTGGCATTATTAAATGGTGGACCCAATGCGCTTTTCTGTGTTTTCTACTTTTGACAGTCAATTCAAGTTGATCGTCAAATGTTGTTGCATAAAACTTGGTGCTATATAATTCGAAAAGCAAGAGCGTATATAAGCTAATTGAAGCAACGAAATAACTACTAGTGTCGGATGTATGAATAATGCTGTAAAGTGCCATTATCCCGACCGTCATCAGTACGGCGTATATATATGGTCTTTTTGTATATTGAACTAATGTTTTCATTAAATAATTGAACCTCCTACTCCACCCATGAATGCAACTAAAATAAGGATTATCATTGCAGATAAGTGAAGATGAGATTTACTTCTTTTAACTCCCGTAAGACCTGATCTGTGAATGATATAGAAGTCAAAGACGAATAATGCTAATAAAATAATTATAAACCCAAAATTGATCTGTGCTTGAATTCCTCCTGCAGATATTGAGCTAAGTAGAGATCCTGAAAGTGTTGTAGAGATGTCATTGTCATCGTAATCTTGTGATAAAAATACATTGTGTTCGAATTGACCAAGTATTTCACTGCTAGGCATCTCTAAAATTGTCTGGTTTCCAGCTGAATCTTCTGCAGTGATTCCTAGGACCACATTCCCTTCAAGAAGGTTTTTAGGGATTTGTATTCCCCACGAACCGTCTGTATCTTTTACAAACAACTCACTTGTTAGATTAGTTGTAACCTTTACGGTGTCTTCTGCGCTGAATATTTTGAATTTAATAATTTCTTCGGTTTCTTCATCTATGTAACTAAATTCCATTTTTTCTTGATCTATTACTGGAGAGGTAGTATCAACGATAAAGTTTACTGTTTGAGATTCATTTACTTGACTGTCATTAACATATCCCACCGCTTTAAGTGACTTAGCTCCATCCTCAAGTGCCGATGGTCTAAAACTAAAGCTTTCCCCCCGTGAGTCGACCCTCCCTACATTTACATCATTAATAAATATTTCCAGAACACCAAGGTCGGGTTTTGTACCTTGGATTTCGGGTTCATTTGTGTTTAGAACTGATCCATTTTGAGGAAGTGTGATATTGGTACCAGGAACTGCAGTCGGCTTCAGTGCCGGTGCTACAGTTGGAGCTGGTTTACTCGTTGGAGCAACTGTTTTTGTAGTTACTTGTGTGACAGGTTTTGCAGTAGGTGCAGGTGCTGTTACTTTTTGTCTTGAGCCAAAATGGACAACTACTATGGTATTATTGGGATTACCTTGATAATTACCATGAGCGAACCCTATACCTATCTCTGTGAAATTTCCTCCTAACACATTTGCCCTGTGGGTCGGACTGTTCATCCAGGCATTCATCAAGGTAGTACTATTTGAGAAGCCTTCTCCAAGGTTTTCTCCAGCATATATATACTCATAGCCAGTATTTAGAATAAAACTCCAGGGAGAAGTACCCGGCGGACAATAATGATCCCAGCAATCACTTGCTAACATTGCTTGAGCTTTGTTAGTTGCTGATGTTACTAGTTGATTATTAACAGCAAGTTCTCCCAAACCATTCGCTGATCGATTTGAATTGTGTAGGCTATATAGCGTACCTGCATCAACAGCGGCTTGTACTGTACTTAGTCCAAGTTGTCCAACAATAACATTGAATAGGAAAATAACTAGCACATATATGACAAGTGCGGATCTATGCAATAGGTAGGGAGTATAGTTGTTTTGAGAGCTTGGCAGAAATAATCTTCTCATTCTTAAATTACTTATACTAAATATAATAGCAGAAAATCCAAAAGTTGAAAGCATGAAGAACTATTCTTAACCTAATAGACACACTTTGTGATATAATTAATATATACCACTTTGTCAAACATTAGGTTTTATACAAACTAGATCTATACAAATAATGTCTGAAGATTATCAAAAAATATTATTGCTATTAAATCAGATAGAGATAGAAATTGAAGATTTAGAAAAAGAATTACTCTATAATTTTCTCTATCAAGAGTTTTGTGATTGAAACTAAAGCTATACCTTGCTTCCGATTGCCTCTCTGATATTTTTATGTCCGTCATTCTCTAATAATTCCACAAGTCCTTTATTTATTTGACCAATTAATTGTGGTCCATTGAATATCATTCCAGTGATCATTTGAACTAATGTAGCACCGTAACAAATTTTCTCATAAGCAGTTTCCGCCGAGTCAATCCCTCCTACACCGATTATGGTTAGTTTGTCTTTGTATTTTTTGTATGTTTGTTTAATTAAATTATTTGATAATTCACGAGTTGGAATTCCACTAACCCCACCTCTCATGTCTTCTGGATATTTCTCGGTAATGTATTTACTATTTCGATCCTTATTCAAATTACCAATAATTACCCCAGCCACATTATGTTTAACTGCCACTTGCAATAAAGCATCAAATTTATCCCATGGTAAGTTGATTGGCATTTTTAGGTAGATTGGCTTACTAGTTTTGATTTTAAGAAGCGATGTAAGAAGCTTGTCTAGGCGTTCTGGGGTTGAGTAAGGTTCACCATAAAAAGTATTAGGACAAGAAATGTTAATTGTATAATAATCCCCTACTCCTGCCTCAACTAGTTTCTCTAAAGACTTTGTATAATCATTTATCCCCTCTAAGAGACCACTGGCGTGAGCTGAATTTGTTCTAGCAATGGAGATTCCGAGTATATTTCCATGAGTGGATTTATAGTGTTTTTTTATTTTCTCAATTATTCTGTCCACCCCAATATTCTTCAAACCGTAGAAAACTACGAGAGCTCTGTCTTTTTTCAATCTATATAATCTTGGTTTGGGATTTCCTTCATAAGGATGGAGAGTGACAGATCCGATTTCGGTGAAACTGAACCCCACATTATAAATCACTTTATTTAGATTTGCATCTTTATCAAATCCCGCGGATAACCCAACAGGATTTCTGTAATACAAATCATCAACCGTTTGAGATAATTTTTCGTGATCATAATTAAATACCATCTTTGTCAAAATATTCAGCGGAGTTATTTTTCCCAGAATTTGTCCAATTCTTAACATTCGATCATGCACGTCTTCAGGATCCCTTTTGAAAAATATAGGTTTTAATATATTTTTGTAACTGGTTTCAATTAACTTTGTAAATATCATAATATTAACGATTTCGCCTCACTAAGAATTAAAAAATCTCGTGCTAATTCGAACTTTTTATTGTAAGAATTTGTTCTTGATGATTGCATATGTTTCATAACTTCATGAATTTCAATCCATTTCAAGGAAAAACCTTCTTCTAATTCCGAATCTGTATAAGAAACATCTTGAAGATCTTTTTTATAATTCGCAAAATAAGCGTAAGAAAACTGAAACATTCCCTTCTCAAATTTCGAGAAGTCTGCCCTAAGTTCCGTAACCAAACCAAGTGGGAAAGTTATATTAATCTCTAAACCCGTTTCTTCTAATGTTTCCCTTTTTAATGCGTCAAGTATACTTTCACCTTTCTCAATACCTCCACCTGGGATTTTATAGGTATCGAACTTAGATGAATATACCATAGCTATTTTTTTATCCTGCCGTCTTATTACGGCTCTAACTGCTTGTCTCACAAGGAATTCTTTATTTAGAATATCGTTATACTCACCTGTAATACTTTTATGGTCAATGTGTCCAAGATGCTTCATTATTTGTGATAACTACCTCCATTTGTGAGATTTAAGACCCGATACAACTGCTCTATCATCAATACAATAGCAAGCTCATGAGTGAAAGTCAGCTTTGATAATGCAATTGAATAATCACATTTTTGTAGGAATTCTTGATGAAGACCGAATGCATTCCCAAATATAAATGTAATATTCTCTTCATACCGAAATCTCTTGTCCACAAAAAATTTAAACCCTTCGGTTGTAAAATCGGTACCATGCTCAGATACAGCAATCGTGTAACCTAATTCTCTGAAACTTGAATTAAGATCACCTACCTCTACAGGCCTTGCATCAACATCTTTAAGAACTCTGTACTCAGTTTTTGTATATTTACCTAGAAGCATTAAATAGTATTCAATCATATCCTTAATTGGTCCCGATTTAACCTTCCCGAATGTAATAAATGTCATTTTTGTCATTTCATTTTCACTTAATGTTAGAATGATTTTATCATGACTAGCAAAAATCCTATTCTGCAAAAGTATAATACTCTGTCTAAAATATATAATCAAATCTGGATTGTTGTGATTGTATTAGCAATAGGCTTACTCATCATGCAGATTGCGTCTGGTAATTTAACCGGAAGTAACGACAAAATCCAAGTAAGTGAGTTCAATTGCTATCAAACACCTGATAAAGAACTTGTAGGATTCAAGAATTATGAACCCCAAACAAACACAGATTTATCAATAATCGAATTTAATCAGATAATTAAGACGAAATTAAAAGTCAACGAAATCCCTCCGATTAATAATCCTAAATTTACGCAAAATCACTCTGAAGTTTTGAAGTGTTTAGATGAAAACGAGAAAGGAATTCTTATAGAAAATAGAGAGAATATAAGAATATATCCATTTACCATCCTCCAACAACATTTGATTGTAAATGATAAGATTGAAGAAAAACCGGTACTTATCTCATATTGTGCATTATGTAACTCACCCAATGTCTACGAAAGAACTTTGGACGATAAAATTTTAACTTTTGGCACTACTGGTTTACTTTATAGGAACAACGATCTGTTCTACGATGATTTATCTGATTCACTATGGAGCCAATTAAACGGGAAAGCTATTGTAGGCGACAGCGTAGGACAAAGTCTTACACCATTGAATTTTAAAATTGTAAAAATTAAAGAGTTTATTGAAACCCACCCAAAAGCCTATCTCATGACTTTTGATACTGGATCAAAAAGGAATTATGCAGATACCACATTCACGGATTACGCCAAAAGTCCAAAAACACTAAGCGCAGTCATCAACTCCTCAGAGGAATTTAAACCAAAGGATATCGTATTCGGATTTAAAATTGAAGATAAATCTTACGCAATTAATTCAGAAAACGCTGAAAAAGAAAACTTTTCTGTCAAAACTCCGGATGAAACAATAATCAAGTCAATAAGTGAAGATGGGTCCATAAGGCTAATAGTAAATGACCAGGAAATCCAGTATATTCAGTCTTATTGGTATGTATGGTACGACCATTATCCCGAAACCATAGCCCTAAAGCCTTAATCACAGGCCTATTATAACTCTTCATGGTGTATAATATTACTATGAGACAAATTAATCCTAAAACTAAAATTATCGTAGCACTTTCTGGTGGAGTTGATAGTGCAGTATCTGCGGCACTACTCGTTGAGAAGGGGTATGATGTCACGGGAGTATTTATGAAGAATTGGTCTGGAGATGATTTTTCACTAAATTCTGATTGTCCCTGGGAACAGGATCAAAGTGATGCAGAAGCAGTTTGTAAAACGTTGAATATACCCTTTAGGTCGGTGAACTTTGAGAAACAATATAGAGAGATTGTGGTTAAATATTTTTTTGATGAATACCGAAAAGGTCGAACACCAAACCCGGACATACTCTGCAACAAAGAGATTAAATTTAAACTATTTTTACAATATGCAAACAATACAGGGGCTGAATTGATAGCTACCGGACATTATGCCAGAATACATGAAGATAAAAATGGATTTAATTTGTTGAAAGGAATTGATAAAAATAAGGATCAATCCTATTTCTTACATAAACTAAACCAAGAACAACTAAGTAAATCCCTTTTTCCCATTGGTGAACTTGAAAAAAGCCAAGTTCGTGAACTCGCAGAGAAATATAATTTACCTAATGCGAAGAAAAAGGACAGTCAAGGAATCTGTTTTATAGGAAAGATTAATGTACAAGACTTTCTACGTGATAACATAAAGCGGAGTGAAGGGAACATAATTGATATAAACACAAACGAAATTGTAGGTAAACACGATGGCGTAATGTTTTATACTATCGGTCAACGTGAAGGAATTGGAATTGGAGGTGCTGGACTTCCTTATTATGTCACTGCAAAAGACTCAACAAAGAATGTCTTGTTTGTAGCTAAAGGAAAAGATCATCCTTCCCTATACTCTAGAGAAGTTAAATTTGAAGACATGTATTGGATAAACGTAAACGAAACCAAACCCGATACTTTGAATGCGTCTGTTCGTTATAGACACAATCCTTCCTCAGGTCTAATAAATCTTAAAGAAAATATGTTTGTTTTTGAGGAACCACAAAGAGCTATTACACCTGGACAAAGTATCGTCTTTTATCAAGATGATGTATGTCTAGGAGGTGCTATTATCAGTCAGCAAGTCTGAAGCTTGCGATTGATTCAGTCAAAGTTGCTTCATTTTCAAGGTTAGCCGATGTATAGAATATACTATAAACTAACTTTAACTCTGGATTGTAAAAAACATTGTATTTTTGTCTGAATCCCTCGAGAATTTCACCCTCAGCTGAGCAACCGTTTAGACCATTTTGTTCAAAAAGTTTAAAGTCAAAGTCATTTGCAAGTTCATTTCCTTCTAGACCTTCCTTGAATCCTTCCTCGAAAGACTGACAGAATCTTTCGTCTATCTCACTGATGTTTGCAAACTCACTATCCTCGAATGCTTCGAAATAAATTTTTCCATCACTACCAACATTAAATTCCACCTTTGTACCAAACTCATTAATGTTCCAGTCTTTTTTTATGATCATCTTGAAATTATATTTTTCGTTGAAGTAGTCAATCTCATCATCTTCAGGTGTGAAAACGCTTGCATTAACATCTTCTGTTTGATCTACATTATCCCTATAAACAAAAAAATAATAGATACCAAAAATAATTGCAGTCAATAATAGAACTACAGCCACTACAATTAGAATTGGTTTTTTATCAAATCTTTTAACAGGTGGTTTTACAGCTTGAGTTGTGATTTCTGACGCATCTACTAAGGGTTTCGGTGCGATATTACTTGTCGTTGCCATATTTGTTAATTAAAAATTATTTATTATCTAATCTTTCAATTACTGTTCGATATCCATCATAACCGTATTTGAGGTACTCGCTAATTTTTGCAATTGTTGCAGAACTAGCTCCCGTCTCGCGTTCGATTTGTTTATAAGGGGAACCTTTATCTAGTAGTTTAGCAACTTTTAATCTAAGTGTGAGTGTTTCCTGTTCAGACTTTGTAAGTATATCTGACAAAAAAGCTGAGATTTCATCTTCGTTCTTCAATTTTGAGATTGCTTCAACTAGTGTTGAGATATCAATTTCTTTCTCCATTTATACGTGAGGGTTAAATTCTATGTAATATATACGATAACATGAAAAGACTATCAATTCCAACACTAGAGTAAGACAAAACTCATTTGGATTTATTTTTCTCTATGAGGAGTAAATTTGCTGTAATTACCGCAAAAGGAATATATAAAATATTAAGTATCGGGATATACATTACAAAGCCACTAATAATGAAAAAACCCCAACTATCTTTAACAATATTTTTTACATATTTGAATCTCCCAGAAATGTTTACTCCTATGTATGAAAGTCCTGGATCAAAATAATCAACTAACGAAAGATAAGTATTTCCTACAAAACTTAACAATCCAGCCATGAGAAAACCAATCGCAGGGATCAAGGAGATTACAAGACCTGTAAAGAATAATACAATAACCAGAAATAGTTTTAAAATCTCAAATTTTATTGCTCTACTTATCTCCCTAATAAATAAATTAGCCAAATTAGTTTTATTTTCCGATACTATCCCCGCGTCCGAAAGCATTTTATCAGTGAAGAGGCCGTTAAATGGTGCTGCGATGATATTTGCTAAAAGGAAGAATAAATATACAGTAATTATAAAAGTGATTATAAATACTAGAATTGAAATAAAACCTGTGAAAAATCCCGGAATTACACTAAGAAAACTTAACCCCAACAACATACCTTGAATAGAGTTAAAGAGTAAGAATAGAAGGGAAATCGAAAGGATTAGATTGATTATAAATGGAATAATTAAATATTTCCAAATCCAAGGGTTTACTCTTATATATTTAAATGATTTTTTAGTATAAAAAAACGAGTTGATAGTTGTAGAAATTCTACTCATTTCCTCTAGTAGTAGGTGTAATTGTGATAGTCAAACCGATCAAGATCACAAAATCTTCATCTTCGGTACTTCTAGTCAAACCAATGTCTTTATAATCAACCAACTCTGCACCTGGAATTTCTTCTCGAAGAACTTTAAGTGATTCTGGTTTCTTACCGTCCGTGAAGTCCACAATTTTCACACCAACAAAATCAGCTTT